>OFEH01000002.1_pt1 | contig 107887 bp, 111 predicted proteins | sample 1521031 | NCBI WGS metagenome assembly OFEH01 (sample SAMN05518350, study PRJEB24110) | hypersaline lake metagenome | isolation source: Grendel Spring, Yellowstone National Park, Wyoming, USA | place: USA:Grendel Spring, Yellowstone National Park, Wyoming, USA | collected 2011-11-16
GTCGTCGCGGGCGAGAGCTCCTATCGACCCCGCGGTTTGCTACATCGATGTCGGCTTTTCCCATCCTGGGGGTGCAGCAGCCCCCAAGGGTGGGGCTGCCCGCCCATTAAAGGGGAACGTGAGCTGGGTTCAGACCGTCGTGAGACAGGTCGGGCTCTACCCGCGGGGGGTGCTGGCCGCCTGAGGGGAAGGTGCCCTCAGTACGAGAGGAACGGGGCGCCGCGGCCTCTAGTTTACCGGCTGTCCTGGTGGGCAAGCCGGGCAGCCACGCCGTAAGGGGTTACCGCTGAAAGCATCTAAGCGGGAACCCCACCCCAAAAATAGGCGGCCGCTCGTCCTTCCCGGCTCTGCCGGGAGGGCGACGAGGGCTCCCGTAGAAGACGGGGTTGATGGGGCGGGGGTGTAAGCCGCGAGGGCGCAAGCCCGAGCGGTTCAGCCCGCCGCTCCCAATCGCCCGAGGCCCAGGGGCTAGGGATAAGGCAGACCTTTGGTGGGGCTGGGCTCAGAGGGTTCAGCCGGCCTTATCGGGTGGGCGGCGCTCATGCTTGTCCTTGCTTCTTCTCGTTCAGCTCAGACCGGTTATGTTAACTGAGCGAGGGACTCGCCTTGAGGGCCCTAGGCATAGACCCAGGCACGGGAACCTTTGACTTAGCGGTTGTCGACGGTGATAGGGTAGTCTATGAGGTCAGCGTACCCGCAGCCAGGGTGGCTGATGACCCAGAGAGCCTCATGAGGGCAGTCGAGGCCTCAAGGCCAGATGTAATAGCTGCGCCCTCAGGCTACGGCGTGCCCTTCAGCTGGGCTGACGAGGTCAGGGACCCCGCGAGGTTTGCCTACGAGGTCCTGCTCCTCAGCACCCCTGAACAGATAGCCAAGGCCTCAGGGGAGCTGGGCGTCAAGGTCTATGAGGCTCTGGCCTTCGTAGTTGAGCAGCTCTCGAAGGCCAACCTCAGGGCGGCCTTTGTGCCCTCTGTGATACTTCTCAGGACCGTGCCGGCCTACAGGAAGTACAACAAGGTCGACATGGGGACCGCTGACAAGCTCGCATCAGCCCTCATAGCCGTTCACCACCTGGCCAAGTCCAAGGGCCTCCAGCCGGGCGAGGTCAGCGCCGTCATCCTGGAGCTCGGTTTCGGCTACAACTCAGCCATAAGCGTGCTCAGGGGGAAGGTCGTTGACGGCATAGGGGGCACCTACGCCTCCTACGGCCCCCTGACGGCGGGGGCCATGGACCTTGAGGTAGTTGTAGGGGCGCCCTCCTGGGCCAGGTTCGACGTCTACAAGGGGGGCCTCGCCGAGGTCTGCGGCCTCCACGACCTCAGGGAGGCCGAGCGCATGTATGAGGCGGGGGAGGAGCCGTGCGCCTCAGCCTTCAGGGCGTGGCTTGAGGGCGCTGTGAAGGACGTGGCCAGGGCCTTCGTGCCCCTCGGCAAGGAGGCAGGCACGGTAGTTCTGAACGGCAGGTACTCCTCGCTGAGGAGCCTCAGGGAGGCCTTGATGGAGGCCATGCCTGACATTGAGGTCGTCGAAGGCAGCAGGCTGCCGGGCTCCTCGATAACCAAGGAGGCCTCCCAGGGCTACGCGGCCATGGTTGCCCACGCCGCCGGCGGGGGAGAGGGGCTCCTTGAGGAGGTCGTGAAGACCGCGGAGGTCGACTCGGCGTGCGGCACTGTAGTGGATTACATAGTTCACCCGGCCGCGCTGTCCATGAGGGAGAGGGTGAGGAGGGCCTATGTTGAGAGCGTTGCAAGGCCTAAGCTGTGCGCCTAGCCAGGGCCCACGCCGAGGGCCCTCTCAGCCACCCCTACCCCCCTCTCTGCTATGAGCTTCCTTATGGGCCACGGCAGGTTGTAGCACTCGCTCCCCTTCTCAGCAAGGCCCATCTCTACCAGCCTCTCAAGGGTCCCCACCGGGTCCTGCAGCCCCTTTCTCTTCAGGTCAAGCGCTGCCCTCAGGTCCCCGACAGAGACGTTGTCAAGCAGGTAGATGAACGCCTCCCTCAGGTCTCCCTTGAGGGACCTGGCCCTCTCCAGCAGCTGCGACGCGGCCAGCTCCCAGCTCTCGCTCACTTCTCTTCCTCTAAGCTTATCTTTGGAGGCGCTTAACAGCGTTTCCGGGCTGCCTTGAGGGTCGAGGTGAACAGGGAGAGGGCAAAGGCCCTAGGCAGGGCCATAGCTAAGGCTGTGTCCAAGACGCCAGCTGACGCGTTTGATGACCCAAGGTACTACCCGCCCAGGGACGCGCCCAGGAGGGACGTGATGGCCTACTTCCTGGTGATGGTAGCCATGGACCACAGGCTGAGTAGGGGCAGGAGGCAGTACGAGGCCTCCGTGGGGGGCTCAAGGTTTCACGGGGCTGACCTGCTCTACAGGCTTGGCTCAAAGAGGTTCTCCGAGGACCCAGGCTTCTTCACGGCTGACAGGCTGGCCCTCGTGAACGACGACGACGTGCTCTCCTGGCTCAGCGTCGAGGGCGCCAGGCCCCCTGACGCCCACGTCAGGGCGGAGCTGCTCAGGGACCTGGGGGTCAAGCTGAAGGCTCTCTTCGACGGCGACCCCTACAGGATAGTGGTTGAGTCAGGCGGCTACCTTAGGAGGGGGGTCGGCCAGGGCTTCATAGACCTGCTCAAGGTGTTTAAGGCTTACCAGGACCCCGTGGAGAAAAAGGCCTTCCTCCTGGCTAAGTTCATAGAGAGGAGGGAGGTGGTGATATTTCAGGACCCCCAGAACAAGGAGGTGCCAGTTGACAACCACCTGACCAGGGTGGCGCTGAGGACTGGCATAGTTGATGTTGACAGGGAGACCCTGGAGCTCATAGCCGCTGGCGCCCCCTTCAGGCCCCAGGAGGACGTCATGCTTAGGCTCGCGGTTAGGGAGGCCTACAGGCTTGTGGCCCAGGAGGCCGGCGTAGACCCGTTCATAATGGACGACTTCCTCTGGTCCTTCGGCAGGTCCTGCTGCACCTTTGAGGCGCCCGCCTGCATCTCCGGCTGCTCAGCAAGGTGCTCCTCGGCAGGGGGCTGCGAGGGGGACAGGTGTATATTATTGCCAGCCTGCAGGGCCTCATCTGAGAGGCTCTACATGGTGCCTGAGCACAACTTCATGGACACGTGGTGGTACTGATGTACCTGACCAGGGAGGAGGAGAGGATACTTAAGGGCGACGAGGGCGAGGCGAGGGCCAGGGCGCTGGAGGTCATAGTTAAGGTGGGCGAGGCCCTGGGGGCCCCGAGGCTTCAGCCGATAGTGCACGCCCACGTCTCGGGGGTGTCATATAACAACATTGGGGAGCCCGGCAGGAGGCTAATAGAGGACCTGGCCTCAATGGGAGCCAGGTTCTCAGTGCCAACCACTGTGAACCCAGTAGGGTTCGACCTGGAGAGCCCCCAGGCCTCTGACCTGGTGGCGGTGCCGCGGGAGGTTGAGGAGGGCCAGAGGGCGATAACCGCTGCGCTGCTCCGCATGGGGGCGGCTCTGACGCTGACGTGCACGCCCTACTACATACCATCTGTCAGGTCCCTCAGGCCCGGCGACAGCGTCGCCTGGGGCGAGTCCAACGCCGTGGTCTACGCAAACAGCGTCCTAGGCCTAAGGACCAACAGGGAAGGGGGGCCGGTGGCCCTCATGGCGGCCATAGCTGGGAGGACGTACTACTATGGCATGCATACGCCGGAGGGCAGGCTGCCCAGGGTGGCCTACAGGCTTGAGGCCCCTGACGGCTACAGGCTGGACTACGCCAGGGCCGCCGCCCTGGGGGAGCTACTGGCCAGGCTCCACAGGTCCGAGGGGCCGCCCATGTTGATGGCGCCCATAGACGCTGAGAGGTTCAAGGAGCTTGGGGCCGCGGTGGGGGCGGAGGGGGACATAGCGATGGTATTCGTCCCCGGCCTCACCCCTGAGAGGCCCCCGGAGAGGCTTGAGGCCGTCGAGACGCTAGACTACAGGGAGGTGGAGGATGAGCTCGAGTCGAAGAGGCTTGACGACGTTGATATAGTCTACATCGGCTGCCCACACGCGTCCCATGAGGAGATAGAGGAGCTTGCCAGGCTTCTCAGCAGGCTCAGGCCCAGGCCCCACAGGCCGGGGCTGCTGATAACCACGTCAAGGCTTGAGGAGTCAAGGGTGAGCGCTGAGGCCATGAAGGTGCTCAGGGAGTACGGGGCGGTAATATTAAGGGACACGTGCCTCGTAGTGTCAAGCCTAAGGTCCAGGGGCCTTAGGGTGGCCACTTACAGCTACAAGGCGCTCTTCTACCTCTCAAGGCGCGGCCTAAAGGTTGGCCTTGAGTCCATGGAGGACCTAGCCATGAGGCTGGGTGAGAGGCGTTGAGCGTCGTGCTTGAGCTCAGGGGGAGGCAGCTCGTCGCTGGCAGGGCAACGGGGGAGGCGCTGACCCTCGACGCCATAAGCTTCTACGGCGACGTTGACCCCAGGACCGGCGTCATGCAGGACGGGAGAAGAGTGGCCTCAAGGGTGATAGTCGCCAGGAGGCCCAGGGGGAGCACAGTGGGAAGCTACATAATTTACGCCCTAAAGGTGAACGGCGTCGCCCCGGCCGCCATAGTGATGTCGAGGGTTGACCCAATAATAGTAGCAGGCTGCGTGCTGGCCGGAGTGCCGCTAGTAGACTCGGTGCCCGAGGAGGCCCTCTCCAAGGTTAGGGACGGGGACGTTGTTGAGCTTGACGGCGCCGGCACAGTCAGGGTCATTAGGAGAGCGTGATGCGCCTCAGCAGGGACTCGTCTATCTTCTTATACCTCTCCAGGCTGCCGACGTCTATCCAGGGGCCGTCATATATGTAGGCCTTGACCTTCTTCCCTGACCTTATCATCTCTGGCACGAGGTCGCCCATTATGTCAAAGGAGGTCCCCAGCTTGCCCTCGTACTCCTCGAGCAGGCTGGGCCTCAGCGTCAGCACCCCTATGGTCACCTTCATGTTGACCCACGGCTTCTCCTTTAGGTCAACAATATCACCGCTCTCGTTGACCTCGGCGACGCCCACGGGTACCTGGTAGGCGTTGGCAACAACTAGGAGCGCGTCGGCCCCCAGCTTCGCGTGCTCCTTAGCTAGCTCGCTGGCGTTGAGGGGCGCCAGTATGTCACCGTACCACACGACCACGGGGTCGCTGTCCAGCAGGTGTTGCTTGTAAGCCTTTAGGAGGGACCCGCCGGTGTTCTTGTAGGTCTCGTCGTCTACGCTGTAGTCTATCTTTATGCCAAACCTGTCGCCGTAGCCGAAGTAGTTCCTCACGTATTTCCACTTGTAGCCAACAAGGAAGACTACGTGAGTGGCGCCGCCCTTGATGAGGGTGCTCACGATGTGGTCAGCGACCGGCTTCTCCTCAGGTCCTAGCGGTATCATAGGCTTCGGTATCAGGTCCGTGTAGGGCCTGAACCTCGTCCCCTCGCCGCCAGCAAGTATAACAGCTGTCAGGGACACAGAGGAGCGCCCCTAGGACTAGCATCGCCTTGCAATACTTAAAAGTTTCCAGCCAGCGGCCGCTTAAAAGCTCCCAGGGGCGGCGCTACCTTCATAAGGTAAATTTTTATCTGTAGGACGCCGTGAGCCCGCAGGTGTCAAAGTATGGACAGCAGGGGCAGGATGCTGCTGTTCACGTCGCTTGCCCACTTCCTAAACGACAGCTTCCTGGTGACGGTGTCAATCCTCATAACGTACTACATAGACATGCACGTGCCGGCGGCGTTCCTAGGCGGCATGGCAGCTCTCGTGAACCTTGCCTCAGGCCTGGCCAGTCCCCTTGTCAGCAACGCTGCTGACAGGACGGGCAGGCACGTGACGCTCATGACCGTCGGCTTCGCCCTAATAGCGAGCTCCTTGGCAGCCTTCGCGGCCACATTCATTTACGGCGGGGTCGCCAGGCTGGCGCTCATAGGCCTAGGCTCAGTCCTCCTAGGCCTCGGGCTCTCCTTCTACCACCCGCTGGGCGGCGCCATACTACAGCACAGCTACGAGGGCCAGGCTGGCAGGGCGCTTGGCATAAACGGCTCCCTTGGCAGCGTGGGGAGGGCCATCTTCCCCACGGTAATGGTTCTTGCCGTCGCCTACCTTGGGGGCAGTGAGGCCCTGTCCCTCATAGCTGCCTATGTGGTAGTTCTAGCTCTCATAATACAGGCCGGCCTCCACGACGTCAAGATGCCTGCCCTTCACGAGAGCGCCTCCAGCTCATTTTCAAGGCTCTCCAGGTACAGCTTTCTGCTGGTGCCGCTGACGGCTATGGTCTTCGTGAGGGCCATGTTTATGACTGGCGTCATGACGTACGCGCCAACCTACGTGGTTGACATAGTCAGGTCGAGGGTGTTCATGGGCGTAATAATAACGGTGTCCTACGCAACGGCGGTGGTTGGCCAGCCCATCTTTGGCTGGCTGGTGACCAGGCTCGGGGGAAGGAGCGTCGTCATAATTACTACGCTGGCGTCGACGCTGCTCTACGTGGTCTTCCTGCTGGCGCGCGGCGTCGTCATGATGACTGTCCTTCTGGGCCTCTACAGCTTCTTCGCCCTCAGCGGGTTCCCGGTGCTCCTAGGCTACGTGTTTGCCCGTGGCGGAACCTTTCCTTACTTTTAATTACTTCTAGTTCCGCCACGGGCACCCCTCTTAAGGGATCATACACCGTCACCCTTAAGTCACTGGGGCTGGTCGAGGGGAACACCACTACCCTCCCATCCACCTTTCTCATCAAGTTAAGGGGGGCAATAGAATCCCTCTCCAACAAAACCCCGCCACCCTCCAAATACCTAGCGTTTACCTTGAACACCTTAATACCCCCACCCTCGTGAGCAGGGCCCGTCATCAGGTAGGGGTTAAAAACCCTGACAACCCTCTCCACAACTTGCCTACCCTTCTTCAGCTTCCCACCGCCGAAGGGATCAACGGAGGAAGTGTATGATTCGGAAACCTCCTCAACGTCAATTGGCTGAGACTTAAGCATCTCCACGAATTTAATAACACTCCACTGATGAATCCTATGCCTAAGCCTGGCACTTTTATCACCCCCCATCTTCTCCTTAGCCCTTGAGGAGAACTTACCGACAATAACCTTGGCATTTAAACTCCTGGCCAGATCCGTTATCCTCTTCACAGTCTTCCTCAACACGTCAATTTTCCTCTTCCTTTCCCTCAACCCCCTCAACTTCTTCTTAACCAGCTCGTCCTTAGTTGAATTACCCCTGGCAATCTCCTCCCTCCTCAAGGAGTAGTTAACTACAATCCTCCCCAACCCAGTTTCATAACGCCTCAACTCCTTGAGTTTGAAACCCTCAAAAATTGCTACCGTGACGTTATTCTCGTTAACGTCAATAGAGATATAATTACCCTCCCTGGTCCCCACCTCAACCTCCTTCTCAAGGGTAAGCCAAACCAGAACCTTCCTGCCCACCAACCTCAGCTTAAGCTCTTGAGAAACACTCCAGCCCTCATACAAATAGCGGATTAACTGATTAGTTACCCTAAGTGGGATCTCAACCCAGCCCTTGTGAGTTAGGACGCTTATGGACGCCCTGTCAAATCTCCAGTTAACCATGTTAGGGATAGTGATAGTAACCCTCTCATACTCTGGCTTGTCCTTCCTCGTTAGCCCTCTCCTCTTCCTCTCCCTGAAGCTCTTGACGATTCTACCCGCTGTGATGTAAGCGCCTTCAATAACCCTTGAAGGTAGGAAGGGGTACCTCTCCTTGTAATGACTGTAAAACCTCTCGTGTAGCCTCTTCCTAGTAGTTGGCAAGCCCTCGGAGATTATGACGTCAATCATTTCGTTAACAATCTTCCTCTGATACTCCTCAACCTCCCTAAGGGCGCGGTACTTCCACTCGTTCAGGGGGTCGCTCTCCAGCTTAATCGTCCTTTCCAGCGTCTTCAACACACCTGACCACCCTCTCATATTTATGAGACCTATGGCCGTAAACTCTTGAGGCAAACGATTTAACAACTTCAACGAAGTCCTCCTCCAGCTCCTGCGTGTAATCCTCTGGCCCCTCTTGGAACGCTACGATGACGTTTACCCCGTAAGCCTTGAATAACTCTACAAGGTACTGGAAGCCGAAAAGCGCTAGCCTGTCTTTATAAGCTACTACAACTGCGTCATTTTGCCTCCTCCTGGCCAGCTCCAGGAGCCTCTTTAGCCCCCTCCTGTCCTCCTTCAACCCGGAGCCTACGTCCTTAACCTCTATTACACCTACTTCCCCGAGAGCTTTCTTAACCCAATCCCTTAACGCGTTTAGCTGCCTCTCCAAATCGTCTTTTTGTGCATTTGATGAAACCCTTGCATAAATTGCTACCTGCTTCGCCTTTCCACCGCTTAATAGCCTTTCAACCTCACTGTAAGGGATCCTCCACCTGCCGTTAATTTCAATGGCCTTTATTTTCCCCTCCCTTATCCACTTTATGACGCCGCTTCTACTCATACCAAGTATTTCAGCAACCTCGCTGGGCGTTAAGTATCTCTCCACAGCCCTTCCAGATGTAATTAGATGTAATTAGAAGTATTTAAAGGTTATGCAGAAAACGTTATAGTCTCAGAGGTCGTGGACCCCAGCGTGAGGGCTCAGGCGAACTCGCTCGTGTGGGGCGTGGGGAACACCGTCGGCGGCGCCGTGGGGGCCCTCATAGGCGGCCTGCTGCTGCAGGGCAGGGGGTTCCTTGGCCTGACGCCGATCTACTCCACCATGTGGATGTTCGCTGCGTTCGCAGTTGCCTCCTCTGCTATGCTGGTCATGCTGCCTAGGGGACGACCAGCACGTCGGCCTTAGTGGACTTGCCAGCGACCTTGCTGGTGACGCTGCCGAGCACGAGCCTCTCAAGCCTCGAGAGCCTCCTTCTGCCAAGGACTATGAGGTCACAGCCGTTGACCTCGGCATAGCTCACTATGGTATCACCAGGGTCCCCAGTGAGGACCTCAAACCTGACCTTATAGCCCTCGGCGCTCAGCTTTGACGAGAGGTCAGCAAGCTTCTTCCTCGAGGACTCTATTATCAGTGACAGGTTGATGGCGTCAGGGACAACTATCTCCCCAAAGGCCATGGAGCTGGGCGGTATAACTGTCAGGAGGCAGAGCTCGCTGTTGAAGCTCTTGGCAAGCTCGAGAGCCCTGTTAAGCGCCTTCTCGCCGCCCTCGCTGCCGTCATAGCCAACAAGTATCTTCTTATACACCTGGCCCACCACGTGCTTGTTATTGAAGTCTAGATTTTATAAACGTTAGGAGACAAAGCGTCAGAGTGGCCCGATGAAGAGCGCTGCAAGCGTGAGTACCGATGATCAGGGCCTGTGTTGCAGAGGGCCTGTAGCTTAACGCCGATGAGGATGTCGATAGGACTGAGCTGATGAGGACGCTGTCCCCGGCTGAGGCGCATTCCAGAAGTCCAGTGGCAGGCCTCAGAGCGAGGCCCTTATGAGGCTCACAGCGAACCCTGCCAGCACCAGGCTCATGAACTTGTCTATCAGAAGGGCCCCGTGCTTGCCCAGGAGCCTCATGAGCCTCTCGCCAAAGTAGAGGATCACGTACGCCAGCGCTGCGTTAATGAGGACGCTCCCTATAGCTATAGGGTAGCCGTAGATGTACCTGAAGTAGAGGGCCGTTGATATGCTGCCCGGCCCTGCCAGCAGGGGAGTCGCCAGCGGCACTATGGCCTGCCTCTCCACGGACTCGGAGCTGCTGGGGGCGCCTATCTCTATGTCAAAGAGGCTCGATATGGCGTACACGAGAAGTATGAGACCCGCCGCTATCCTGAAGTCCTTAAGCGTGACGCCTAGCAGCTCAAACAGGTAGTCGCCGATAACTATGAACGCCAGGAGCATGAAGACCGCCGAGTATATCAACGTGTTGAGGAAGCCGCCCCTCCTCTCAGGCGGCAGCTTCTCAGCAGCGCTCACGTAGAACGGCACAACTGTGAACGGGTCAAGCACTATGAACAGAGTGACCACTGCCTCGCCGAGGCCCACGAGGTCCTTCTCAATGCCTGTCAACTCTCCTTCTCCTCTTCCTCGCCCTCCTCCTCGATGCCCTCAGGACCCTCCTTCTCGGTGGTGATGTCCTGGGCTTCAGCCTCCAGCTCGGTCTTAACGTCGTCGTTTATGTAAGGCGCGAGGAGGTAGATCTTGTATTCGACGTACTTATCTTCGCTTAACATTCTGTTCTCAAAGCTTATGGTGTAGACGGGGAAGGAGCCTATCGCCTTATCCTTGGTCCTTGAGATGTTGCCAATGCTCCTGAAAAGGTCCACGAGCTCAGGCTTGAGGGGGAGGGGTAGCTCAAGCTCCCTGTTGTCCTTAAGTACTATGAAGTCACTGGTCTCAGGGTCCCACTCGTTCATGGCCTCCTGGGCTTTCCTCTTGACGAGATCCTTTAGGTCCCCATCGACCACCTCGCTCTTTATGATCTTCCCCCTCTCGGCCCTTATAGTGAGTACCTTCAACGCTCCTTAACCCACCTGACTTATCTCAGGGCTGGTTAAAAGCGAAGCTGGAGGCTCCCTGGGCTAGGACCGCGCGTGACGTCCCGTAGGCTTGGCTACGTCTCGCTGGCCCTCGCGATCTTGGTGTGGGGAACGGCCTATCCTATAATAGGCGTAGCCGAGAGGTACGTGTCCCCTGTGGCCCTGGCCGCCCTCAGGACCTTAATAGGAGGCGCAGTGCTGGCAGCCATAGCTAGGAGGCTCGCGGCTAACCTTAAGGTCTTCATAGCAGGCCTCATAAACATAGGTGCCTTCCTGGTCCTGCTGAACCTCGCAATAGCTCTGTCGTCCAACCCGTCGCTCGCCGCAGTGATGATATACACGCAACCCCTGTTCACAGCCCTGGCCACGCCCTTCGTCATGGGCAGGAGGGTGAGCGGGCGCCAGTACTCAGGCGTGGGGGTTGGCATGGCTGGCATAGCGCTTTTAGTGTTTGCCGACGCTGCTAAGCTTAACCTTGGAATCCTCATAGGTCTCCTGGGCGGCGTACTGTGGTCAGCGGGCACGCTTTACTATGAGAAGCGCGTGGTCCCTGAAGGTTTGGACCTTGTGGCCGCCACGGCCTTCATGTCGCTCTCCTCAACGCCATTAGTGCTCGCCTTTTGGCCCCTGGGGATGTACTTGAAGCTCACGCCCCTCTCGGCGGCACTGATAGCTTACATTGTAGTGGTTATACAGGCCGTCGGCTGGTTCTCGTGGTTCTACGGCGTTAAGGCGCTTGGGGGCGTCAGGGCGGGCTCTATATCCATGCTGACGCCTATAGTTGCCATTCTTTCCACTGCCGTGATGTTTAGGGAGGTCCCAACGCCGCTTGAGGCTATAGCCTCGGCTGCCGTGATAGCTGGGGCGCTGGTAGTTCAGTTAGGTTGAAACTGTCATTAAGTAAAGCTCAGCCCTGGTCTGCCGTAGCCAGGGCTCGTTTAAAGGCACCATGTAGGGCGGGCAATGAGCGCGCCAAGCTTTCTAATATAAATTTTCCCCTTAGCCCTCTAGAGTGGGACCTGAATGGTGTTCCCGTTCAAGAGTATTGAGGACTTTAAGGTAAACCTGACCCAGGAACACGAGCTCTTCAGGAAGTCCGTGCGCGAGTTTGTTGAGAAGGATATCATGCCGAGGTGGAGGGAGATAGAGGAGAGCAACAGGATACCGCCTGAGATACTCAAGGGTCTCGCCGAGCAGGGCATAACGGGCATTGGCATACCCGAGGAGTACGGCGGCCAGGGAGGGGGGCAGCTCATAACAGCTATAGCCATGGAGGAGATAGCCAGGGCCGTGCCAAGCCTGGCAGTTGCAATAGGGGTCAACCACCTGTTTGCAGTTCCTGTCCTTGAGTTCGGCGCCGAGGACCTGAAGAAGAGGTACGTGACGCCCATAGCTAGGGGCGAAAAAAGAGGAGCTCATGCGAACACGGAGCCAAGCGGCGGCAGTGACGTGGCCGGCATCCAGTCAAGGGCGGTCAAAGAGAATGACCATTACATAATCACTGGGAGGAAGGTCTTCATAAGCGCCGCTGGCGAGGCCGACTACCTCCTGGTCTCAGCAAGGACAAACCCGCCACAGGAGGGCAAGAGGTGGTGGGGCATAACTACGTTTGTGGTCGAGAGGGACTGGCCGGGCGTCAAGATAGGGCAGCAGTTCAGAGTGATAGGCATGAGGGGGGAGCAGCCGTATGAGGTTGTGCTTGACAACGTCAAGGTACCCGCCGAGAACGTTGTTGGAAAGGAGAACGAGGGCTTCAAGGTCGTGGTGACTACCTATGATCATACAAGGATAGGCATAGCGGCTCAGGCTGTAGGGATAGCCCAGGCTACCTTTGAGAAAGCGGTCAATTACGCCCTTCAGAGGGAGCTCTTTGGCCAGAACATGATAAACTTTGAAATGATAGTTGAGAAGCTGGCCGACATGTACATAAGGCTTGAGGCGTCAAGGCTTCTCACATACTGGGCTGCGAGTCTAGCTGACGAGGGCAGGTCGGAGTACACTATAGCCGCCAGCATAGCTAAGACTTTCGCCACGGAGTCCGCTGAGTGGATAGCGAGGCAGGCTGTTCAGATACACGGAGGCTACGGCGTCGACTTTGAGACTGGCGTCGAGCGGTACCTGCGCGACGCCATAATAACAACTATATACGAGGGGACGAACGAAATACAGAGGCTGACCATAGTCAGGGAGATGATCAGACAGGCCTTCGGGTTGAGGATTTAACCTACCTACCCTCCCTGACCTTTTCCGCTATACTCCCAAAGACCTGCCAGAGGACCTTCCCCGGCACCTTGAAGACGTCCCTCGCTATTTTAACTATGTAGAGGTCGCTTGGCAGCGTGGCCTTTCCCCTCCCGAGCTGGATGGCGACGGCCTCCTTCATGGCCTCCTTGGTCATCCGGTCCCTCACGGAGCCCTGCTCTATAGCCATGGCTACCTTGAACGCGGAGTAGAACTTGAGGAACCTGTTGACGTCATCAGCCATCTCTGGGAAGGCCCCAGTTATGGCGTCGCTTAGCTCCTTCATGTATGAGTCGTCGGCGTAGCCTAAGTAGACCTTTGTAAGGCCTATCCTCAGCATCCTGGCGACCAGGTTTCCATCAAGGCCTCCAAGGAGGGCCGTCACCTTCACTCTTGCCGAGGGGTCGCCTGATGTTAGCAGTGACGCTGCCTGCTCAAGCTTCACTTCCAGGTTGAATAGGGAGTCGAATTGCTCAGGGTACTGCGAGTCAAGCCCCATACCATACTTGCCTATCACGTAGAGGCTGGTGAGCTCCTTGTCGTAAAGGTCCTTAGGCTCGGCTGAGCCCTTTATGGGGCTCACCTTTAGCTTCGAGTACTCAGCCTTGAGCAGCTCTATGGCCCTTTCCCTGCTCACCTGCTCGCCGGAGTCCCACGCGCTAGTTATCTCATTCCAGGTGTTCATCAAGGCCTCAGACCTTGCTGCGCTTGTCCTTCCTTTCGTGGCGCTTCACCACGGGGTTCTCCATATCACAGGGGCTGAGGCGACACTTATATTGATTTTACCTTGCAGCGGCTGGGCGCAACCTAAGGTCTCACGTCCTGTCAGTACCCAAGAACATCGCCGCGCTAGGCCGGCACGCTGAAACAGTTCATTTAACTGCTGGAGCTGGAAGGAGTAAGAGGGCGCGGTTGGAAGAGGTAGGCTTTAAAGTAAAGTTCGTGCAGTGCGCTGACCCCGAGGACTGCGTGAGGCTCTGCAGGGAGTGGAAGTATGTTAAGACCACGTCAAACACGCTTCTCGCTATAGCGCCTCATATAGATAGGGACTGCGTGGTTCTAGTTGATGATGGAGGTGATAGGGATGGGGTTTCTTGATGACGCTGTTGACGAGATAGCACAGGACAGCCTGTACAGGCGGGCCTGGTACGCGTTCATAGTTCTTTTCGGCGTCGTTGCAATGCTCGTGGCGACGTTTTACAATAAGATAGTGAGCGGCTACCCCGGTCAGTACCTGCTTAACGAGACGCAGTCCATAAGGAGCATTGCAAGCTTCGCTAACACCAGTGGTCCATATTTCTATGCGGCGCTCCCAGGCATTATATTCGCGAAGAACTCCCTCACGGACATTATAGACTACGCACTGCTGATCACAATAGTCTTCCCATTCTTCGTAATAGTGCTTAACGGAGGGCTCGTGGGCTTTGTGAGCGTCTACACCCTTCCATTGCACGGCAACGCCCTGGCAATATTCTACTTCCTCGCTCCACACGGCGTCATAGAGATACCCGCTTTCAGCCTCGTCGCGTCCTCCATGGTACTGTTCTTTAAGCGTGGCATAGGGAGAACCTATGCCTTGGCGTTCTCCCTGCTGGTGCTCTCGGTGCTGCTTTTGGTGGTGGCTGCCATTATGGAGTCCAGCGTGACCCTTGTAGTGGGGTCACTGGTGCAGGCGCTGACTAACAGAACTGCCCTGCACATGATAGTCAATGGCACTAGCGGTGCCCTGACTTGAGGCCGTTGGCGTCGCTGTTGCTCCTCTCCGCAGCGGCGATTGCCCTGTTCATAGGCAACCTCTCCGCGGGGCTGACCAACGGGACGCTGGCCCTCCCGGGCCCTGGCGTTGGGCGCCTGGTGGTCAACGGGGTCAGCGTGACCCTGGTTAACATAACTGGGGGCCCCTCTAGGGCATCTATTTACCCCCTGAGCCACGGGAACGTCCTTATAATTATATCAAACACCTCGTTTGAGCTTATCAACGCGACCCCTGAATACTCGGCCCTCCTGAGGGCCTGGACGGCTAACGTTGTGCTATGCGTTAACGGCTCCGGCGCTTCCCCCAGGGGCATGTGGCAGGGGCCCACCTACGTTAACCTGACGGAGGTTCCTGGGCTTAGCTCTGTGTTTCACGAAAGCAACGCCAGCTGCGGCGAGGAGCTGGCATTTTACGGCAGCACGCCCGAGTATCAGCTGTTGACGTACTTTACTAACACTTCGTGGCTCTCAATCACAGTGAGCGGAAGCGGCTGGTACCTTGACATTATAATGGGCGGCGCCCCTGGCGCTGCTGAGGGCACAGCGAGCGGCTTGCCCCCACCCATGTCAATTAGCAGCGGCTTGACTTCCCAAAGGGCGAGGCTGGAGACGCCGTACGCTCTATTAATAATCTCCCTCCTGGCCCTAGCTCTCTCGCTGGTGGCCGAGCGTGGGCGTGGATGAAGCTATAAGCGCACTCAAGAGCGGCATGCCTGTCCTGCTTTACGACTCAGAGTCAAGGGAGTCGGAGGTTGACATGGTGTTTCACGCGTCTGCCGTTACGCCAGAGGCCATATATGCGCTGAGGGCAAGGGCCGGGGGCCTGATATGCTTCGCGACACGCTGGTCCATAGTGGGCTACCTAGGCGTCCCCTGGGGCGACGAGCTGATAGCGTCAGTCCCGGCCCTCAGGCCCCTGACTGAGAGGAGACTCTTCTACGGCGACAGGCCGGCGTTCACGATATGGGTCAACCACACGTCCGTCAGGACAGGCATAAGCGACATAGACAGGTCGACAACGGTCAGGGAGCTCTATGAGGTGGTTAAGGCCTTCCTGAAGGGCGATAGGGAGGGGGCAAGGAGGAAGTTCCTAAATGAGTTCCAGGCGCCGGGCCACGTGCCCCTGCTCGCTTCAAGGGGCCTCAAGGCCAGAAGGGGGCACACGGAGCTAAGCATAGCGCTCACGGCGCTCGCCGGGCTTGAGCCTACCACGGTTTTTGCAGAGATGCTTGACCGCGGCCCCTCGCTGAGCCTTGAGAAGGCTAAGGCTATAGCCGAGAGGGAGGGCCTGGCCTTGGTGAGCGGCAGGGAGGTGATAGACGCCTGTGACGGAGTCGAGATGTGTTGGAGTGATTGACACGACCTTCTCAAGGGTCGACATGGGCTCCGTCGCCGAGGAGGTGCTGAGGGAGGAGCTGCCTGACTACAGGGTAGTCAGGTACACAGTGCCCGGCATAAAGGACCTCCCCGGCGCCGCCCGCAGGCTTATAGACATGGGTTGCGACGGCGTGATAACGCTTGGCTGGGTCGGCGCCACCCAGGTGGACAAGTACAGCTACATAGCTATGAGCGTAGGCCTCGTCATGCTCTCCGTGCTTACGGGCAAGGTAGTTGTCGACGTCACAGTCCACGAGGACGAGACTGAGGACCCAAGGGAACTCAGGGAGATAGCCGTAAACAGGGCCAGGGCGCACGCTGAGAACCTAGTCAAGCTCCTCACGGGCGGCCTGGAGGCCCTCAGGCCCCTGGCAGGCCAGGGCGTCAGGCAGGGAAGATCAAGCGTAGGCCCCCTGTGAGGCTCTCCTGAGGTCGCTGTACCTTATTAGCATCTTAGTCATCTCGCTGACCCTGTAGTAGACGTGGTGCGTCCTGGTCTCGGGCTTCGGCTTGGCCCTCCTGTGGGAGGCCTTTATGACCTTCTCCTTGACCTTAACCACAAGGCCCAGGGACTCGAGCCTGTCGAGGAGGTCAACGGTGTTGCAGGGCGTGTCATTAACCACCTTGGCCAGGGTCCCGGCGTGCTCGTTCTTGGCCTCAAAGAGGAAGAGGAGCAGCTTGAGGGCGTTCCTGTGGCCTGCAAGTCTGTCAAAGTACTCTGAGAGCTTCCGGGGGTCCCTCACGAGCTCCCTGACCAGTGCCTCGCCCTCCCTGCTAAGCTCATAGTAGACGTGATGCTTATGTACCTCGTCGGAGAGCTTAAATCTAGCCTCACTGCGCTTTATTGATGAGCCCCCGACGCGCCTCTGTATCAGGCCTGTCGACTCAAGCCTGTCAAGCTCGTCAACAACCTTCTCTATTGGCACCTCGATAACCTTAGATATCGAGCCCGCGTAGTCAGCGTTGGCCCTCTTAAGGTGGAAGAGTATGTAGAGCGACAGGGGGCTCAGCTGCGTCAGCTTCGCCTCAATGTCAGAGCCCTTCTCGCCCTCCGCGGCGTGTCCACCAATATTAGGGAGTTTCGCCATTCCTATAAGCTCGCTGGCCCCCTATAGCTAGGGGCCTTACAGCTGAAAGCCCGCCCTTTAGGGCGGGGAGGAGGTCAGTTGGAGGTCTACGTCGGTACATCAGGCTGGCTCTACGACTGGAACGAGGATGGTAGCCTCGGCTGGTACGCTGAGAACAGCGGGCTAAACGCCGTGGAGCTGAACGCCTCGTTCTACAGGTTCCCCTTCCCCTCGCAGGTGACCTCGTGGTCCAGGAGGGGCTCAGGTCTCAGGTGGTCAATTAAGGTGAACAGGCTGATAACACATGTTCACAGGCTTAATGATAAGGCAGCGGACACGTGGGCCAAGTTCAGGAGGCTCTTCGAGCCAATGAACAATCTCATAGACTTCTACCTCTTTCAGATGCCGCCCAACTTCGCCTACACTGAGGAGAACCTGTCCAGGGTTGAGACATTTGTGATGAGGTCAGGCCTTGGACAGAGGGCGGCGCTGGAGTTCAGGCACCCCTCATGGTTCTCGGACGATGCCGTTGAGGCCCTGAGAAGGCTTGGCGTGACCTTCGTGTCTGTTGACTCGCCCATGGGGGTATTTATAAGGAGCACCAACGGCGTCGTCTACCTCAGGATGCACGGAAGGGCCTCGTGGTACGCCTATGAGTACAGCGAGGAGGAGCTCCTCAGCGACGTGAACGAGATAGTAGCGCTCAGGCCGAGCAGGGCCTACGTCTTTTTTAACAACGATCACTGGATGCTTGGGAACGCTAGGTTCACGCTTTCAAGACTTCTTGAGGTTTCCAAGCAGCCTTGAGGCGCCCGTGAGGCTGGCAGCGTCGTCGGAGTATACAGAGAGCGAGTCCGACCTATCTATGTAGGCCCCGCAGAACCTGCAGAAGCCGTCCCTCATCTCTGAGCCACATATGGGGCAGCTGTTGGAGGTCGCCCTCTGCGGCATCTGAAGTTCAAGGGACAGCCTCCTCTTAAGTAGGTAGGCGTGGGGCCTTGAAGGCAACAGCACGCCCGTCTCCCTGGAGAGTTCAATTATTTCATCGTTAGAGGTGAGGCTGCTCATTACGTCCAGCAGCGACTGTGAGCCGCTTCCCCTTGTTATGGGGTCCTTGGGCCTCCAGGCCACCTTGCTGAGCCCCCTGGCCTCTATGATCCTCCTCATTAGGTACTTGCCGTACTTGACCCCGTTGAGCTCCCTCAGGTCGCAGCCGAGCCTCAGGGCCTCCCAGGAGAGCTCCTTGGCCTTGTCGCTGTAGAGGGGTAGCAGCACCTTGACCCCCAGGCGGCCCGATATGGGAACTGAGTTGAAGAAAGCCCCACGCGTGACCTTGCTTAGCCACCTCTCAAGCTCATCGCGGCCTTCAGGGAAGAGGAAGTCGTAGCCTATGAAGAGCTCATCCCCTCCGTCGCCTGTCGCAACGCACCTGCAGCCAAGCTCCTTGGCCTTCCTGAGGCCCAGGCAGACTGCGGCACCTGAGATGACCTCTATGGGGTCTATCGTCACCATTGACCTTAGCGCCTCGTCAGCGCATGCAAGGGCCTCCTCGGCGGTTGGCCTGACCTTGATTAGCTCCAGGCCAAGCTTCCTTGACACGTAGTCTACGTACTCCTCGTCAGCCGAGCCGGGGAAGAGCACTGATATGAGCTTAGGCCTTAGGCCGCCCTCGACGGCGGCCAGGGTGACGAATGTGGTGTCTATGCCGCCGCTGAAGAGCACGCAGTCACACCCCTCGCTGGCAACCAACTCCTTTACGGAGTCAAGCAGGGCAGCCCCTAGGTCCTCGCACCTCATGCCTTCTCGAGCGGCCGCGCGCTGAGGGAGGTTAAGTAGCTTCTTCTCATTGCTGGCGGCCTATGACCCCTCCCCGCCCTTAAGGGCGGGGTTTCTACCGTGGGGGTCTCGGACGTTACCCCCTCTTTGGGGGTTAATGGTTTCACGCCGTTAGCAGTGACTGTATAGCTCAGTATCCTCCTCGGTATCGGTGTTTTGTAGCCTGCTCTCTTCGCTATGTTTCTTGCCGCGTTCAGGTCGGCATTGATTTTAATGCCTGTCAGATAAGCAGGAGGACAATGACCTCGGCCAGGACCAGCAGAGCTGACGATATAGCTGCAACCCTTACGGCCTCAGCGACGTCACGGCCCTCAGGTAGCCTCCCGAACTCCCCGCAGAGCGTGTAGGAGCCCCTCTTCTCTAGCATGACGCCCAGGGAGCCCGCCATGGCTGACATGGGCCTCCCGGCGTTCCTGCTCTCAGTGAGCCTCCCGCACCTGAGCCACGCCCTGAGGGCCCTTCCGGAGGACCTGTGAGGCGCTGAGGCTATCACTATAAGGGCCGCCGTGACCCTGGCCGGGATGTAATTTACAATGGTGTCAGCCCAGGCGCTGAGCCACCCAGCCCTTATGTGCTCAGGGTCCTTGAAGCCGAGGGCGCCGTCCATGGTGTTAACAAGCCTCTGCGCGAGGGCCCCGAGCGGGCCAAGCAAAGCGTACCAGAAGAGGGGCGAGACGAGGCCGTCGTTGAGGCTCTCAGCGAGGGACTCAATGGCTGCAGATGCTACGTGGCCTGGGTCTTCCTTGCTTAGGTCCCTCCTCACCAGGCCCTGGGCGGCCCTCCTGGCAGCGTTGAGGTCGCCCTCAAGTAGCCCCCTCCCGGCACTGCTGACCTCCTCTAGGAGCAGTCTCGCAGACATTGATGCCTTAGTTATGTAAGCCGCCACTATAACCCAGGCCACGGGGCTCAGCCTGTAGGCAAAGTAGAGCAGGGCTGAGTAGATGGCCAGGTGTGAGGCCATTACAGCGAGCCATATGAGGGCCCCGCGCAGGCGCGACGAGTAGGGCCTGAAGAGCCTCAGCGCCATGAAGTAGGAGGTGTGAACGGGATGTATCTTAAGCATCACACCGCTGTGGTAGGGGTAAACTATGTCAAGGGCCGTTGCAAGCAGTAGCGCTGAGACGACCTCCAGGGGGCCTGGGTAAAGGAAGCCCGGCAGGATCAAGCCAGGGCACCTGCGACGAGTGCCACGAGGCCCCCGAGCTCTATTGACGTCCCAATGACGTCGCCGTTCACAAACCCAAGCCTTGAGTTCGCGTCAAGTGCGACGAGGAGGCCAGCAGCCAAGGAGAGGGCCGTCACCAGGCTCACAGGGTCAAACAGGGCCAGCGCCGCCATGAGTGCCACGTAAACGATAATGTTAAGCCTCAGCTGCTCGGCCAACTTAGCTGACCTCGTGAAGGGACGCGCCATGCCCTCATAAGGCTCCTCCACGCCAAGCCGCGCAACTATAAATGAGGCCTCAAGCGACGAGATGTACGATGCCATAATTATGACTGGCGACGCCGCCAGGTAGTAGAGGGCTGAGAACCTTACAAGGAGAGCAACTACCACGGCTACGACAGCGAACGACCCCCTCCTTGGGTCCTTGAGCACCTTTAAGGCCCCCTCGCCCCTCAGCCCTGAGCCGAGCACGTCGCTGTAGTCAGCGAGCCCATCAATGTGCATGCCTCCCGTCACAGCTAGGTGGGCCGCAATCATGAGGGCCGCCGCCAGCAGCTGTAGCCTGAGATAACTGATGGCCACCCCGACTAAGGAGACTATTGCACCCTCGACGAGGCCGACCAGGGGGACCAGGTAAAAGCTTGAGGCAGCGCCCTCAACGCTCCCCGACCCCACGGGCAGCCTCGTGAAGAGCGCCAGGAGGTCCCTAACGCTCAAGGCCCTATCGACCTCGCGGCGCTTAGAAGGACGTCGTTGTCCCTGGGCGACCTTATTGATATTCTCGAGTAGTGCCTGTCGAGCGAGTAGAAGCTCGAGGCGTCCCTTATGTAGATGCCGTGTTCAAGGAGGGCATCCTTCAGGTCAGGGTTGGGCCTCCTGTGCTTTACCAACACGAAGGGGGCGGCCGACCTGAAGGTTTTGAAGCCTGCCGACCTGAGGCCCTCGCTGACCCTCGGGAGCTCCCTGGCGACTAGGTCCTTCCCGCGCCTCACGTGGTCCCTGACGGACCTGTCGCTTAATAGCGACGAGAGGGAGCACGCGGTTATTGAGTCCACGGGCCACGCCTGCATTGAGCCTGAGACGGCTCTGAGCGCAGCCCTGTTTGAGGTTACCATGGCCCCAAGCCTCAGGCCCGGCGCTGCTAGGTCCTTTGTGAAGGACCTAAGCGTTATCAGGTCCTCGCGGTCCCCAAGGCTCGTGCCAAGGGAGCTAAGGCCTATGAAGGCCTCGTCAACGACGAGGGTCACGTCCCTGGGCAACCTTGAGGATATATCGTCAATTAGCCTTTCATCAGCGAGGTAGCCCGTCGGGTTGTTTGGCCTTGACATAATCAGCACCGCCGGGGACCTGGCGGCCCTCGCGACCCTTATTATGTCATCGGTGGTCACCTGGAAGGAGTCGTCTACAGCAGGCATGAGGACCCTTAGGAGGTCGACGCCCACGGATCTGGCTAGAAGCTCGTGGTCACCGAAGTTAGGCTCAACAACCACAAGGCTTCTGGCCTTTAGGGCCAGGGGGATCAGCGAGAGCAGCTCGGCTGACCCATTGGAGAGCACTATGTGGTCCTCATCAACGTCCAGGTACTCCGAGGCGGCCGACGCGAGCCTTGACTGGAGGCCTGGCGAAGGGTAACTCAGGTAGACGCGCGAGGACGCGCAGCTCATGATAAGCTCTGCCAGCCCTGGCGGCGGCCCCAGTGGGTTGGCCGGGGCGCTGAAGTCTATAGCCCCGGGCGGGCTGTTACCCCCGTGACGCCTCCATGCACATGCTCCTGGCCCTGTCAAGTGCGTCACCGTCATTTACATTAACTACGTTGGCGCTTATGTTGACGTCTGTCCAAGGCTCAAACTGGTAGCCCTTGAAGACGGAGATGCCGCTGTAGCTGCCGTTGACCTTAACTGACACCACGGGCTCCCCAGCCTCAGCGCTCAGCCTATAGACATGGCTAAGGACCTCGGGCGTGAGGCCGTACACGTCGGCTGGGAGCACGAGAAGGGGCCTGGCCCTCATCATGCTTACCAGCCTGCCCAAGTCGCTTGGATATCCGTCGCCGTCAAGGACCACCTCCGAGGCCCTGGGGTCCTCCGCTAACCCCCTCAGGTACCTTGACGATAACGGTGAGGTTACTACAATGACAAGCCTGGAGACTTGAAGGGCAGAGTCAAGCACGTGACTTATGAGGGGCCTGCCGCAGACCCTTACTGCAGGCTTCCAGGGCCCGCCTATCCTTGACCCAGCCCCGCCGGCCATTATGGCTGAGACCTCAAACACTGCCAACACCTAGCAGCCTGTCGTAAACCCTTGAGAGGGCAGAGGCCACAAGGGCTGCAGCTATGTCGTCCTCAAACATGGGCAGGGCCGACAGCTTAAGGCCGAGCCTCCCCTTCAGCGTGTCAGCCCAGTACGTTGCGGTGAGCGCCCTGAAGCCATTAATGTAAACGCTGAGGGCCGTGGCGAGGAGCTCGTCAGCTATTATTCTCTTGCTGTCAGCCTCAAACTCATCCCTGCTGAGCCCGGGTATGAGGCCCGACTGGCCGCGCAGGTCGCTCTCCCTGGCGGCTATTATGAAGGGCCAGACGTTTGGGTCCCGGAGGATTTCCTCCAGCTCCCTCCTGATGATCTCCCTCGCCTCTAAGGAGTTTAAACCTGGGACCGGCGCCGCCTGGTACAGCTTAATGGCGTCGTCCAACAGCTCCTCAAGGCTGACCCCAAGTCCCCAGCGGAGCTCATCATCAACGGAGGGGCTCTCAGCAGTGAGGGCCCTGTAGGTCAGCGCCGCCACCTTGGAGCCCACCGTGGTCGCCTGCCCGGCCCAGAGGTAGCCGTTGTTGCTGGGGACCGCAGCTACCGCTATGGCGTCGCTCACCGTTCCCGTCGCCCTGCCGCCGTCGCACCTTAACATTAGGTCAGCCACTGCAGCCGCCTTTGTCTCAGCGACGACCCTAAATAGGTCTAGGATGGCCGATACTGTAAGCCTGTCAGGGACCCAGGCTACTATGTTGATAGTTGACGCTGTGAGGGGCCTGTAGGTCGCCTCCATGCCGTGACAGGCGGCGTTTGCAAGGCCTACGGTTGCCAGGACCCCGTAGTCCCCCTCGACGGCCTCCCTGTACCTGTTTACGTCAACGGCCGTTAACATCACTGGATCGTCTTCGCTGAGGTCCAGCTTGCCTCTGACGGAGGCCTTAAAGTCATCAGGCCTCGAGAGGTCCGCGTCCTTGTCGACGTGGACTATGGCCACCTTTGAGGCGGTGACAAGCCCTTTAGGGTGGGCAGTGGTGGCTATAAGCCTTGGTGAGCCCAGGTCAACTACCAGGTAGCCGCTCTCAAGCTTAAGCCTTACCAAGGTCCTTTAACCTCTTGTACTCAGAGTATATCGCTGACTTTATCTCAGAATTAGAGAAGCCCATTTTAGACGCCAGAACCATGGTGCCGCCAGCGCCGACGCCCTCCTTAACGAAGCCGGCCTCGAACATCCTGAGGCCCTCATACGGGGCGTCGGAGAAGCTGATCTCCGAGACCTCAAGGTCGCGGACGTCAAAGGCCTTGGCTATAGCCTGTATGTTGGAGCTTCCGTCATCCGCTATCCACCTTGTTGTCCACACTGATAGCCTGCTGGTGTCAAAGCCAAGGCCCCTAAGTATAGCAAGGACAGCCCCCATCTGAGTGCCGCCGGCCAGCACTACAGAAGCCCCGGCCTCAGAGGCGCCGATCGCTATGCCAGCCATGGTCACGTGTACTGGGTCCCCCACCTCGTCCACTATCGAGAGGACGTCCAGGCCACCGCGGAGCCTGCTGAGGGCCTTTGAGACCACCTGCCTCTTCAGGTCCTTCGGGTTGTCCGGCGACGCGCTGCTGGCGTAGCCGACGCCGTCCATGCCGCTTGCGCTCATTATAGCGGCTGCCACGGTGGTACCTCCCGGTATGCTCTCTCCTATCAGTACAACGTCGTGACCCCTTGACACTGTCAGGCCGAGAGCCCTGCCCTCCTGGAGCAGGAGGGATGCAGTGCCATGCTGCAGCGCGGGGCCTTCAGCTACGTTACCCCCATGCTTGGCGCTTGGGAGCTTCACGTGAGGGGCCCTTATACCATAGTATGTCCCGGCGTCAACTACTAGGTAGGGAACCTTGATCAGCTCGAGGACTGCTCTAGTTATAACGGCCGGGGTTGGCAACCCATCCGGTGTCATGGGCACGACATTTAGGGTCTTTGGCATTCCAAGGACTAAGTACTCAAGGTCAAGGGAGGGCGTGTACAGCGTCCCTTCCGGCGAGGGGCCGGCTATGCTGAGGCCAGGTACCGTTGACGTCAAAGTTGAGCCACCGACGTATATGGCCAGGGGCCTCAAAGCTAACCCTGCCTGGATACCCTAGCCATGCATTTAAAAGTGCGTTGCTTACGTGCGCAGGGTCTAATAACATAGGGTCCGGCGGGCTTTGAGCGTGGTCTAGCCGTGCCGGCACAGGAGCTGGCCGTAAGATGATCAAAAAGGGCGTTTTTAAATTAATTATTCTTAGCTTAAATTACTAACCTGCCTCTCTACTCTATTATCATTATGTTCTCCTCAGGGAAGCCCATCTTGACGAGGATCTCCTTCACCTTCCTCCTGTGGTCTCCCTGTATCTCTATCCTGCCGTCCTTGTACGTGCCGCCTGCTGCTAGCTCGCTCTTAAGCTTTGAGGCTATCTCCTTAAGGTTGAACTGCTTGCTGTCTATGCCCTCGATAACGGTGACCTGCTTGTTGAACCTCCTGACCTCAAGCCTTATCTTAATAACCTGCTGCTCAGCGTTAAGCTGCTCGCAGATCTCAGGAGGAAGTCCTCCGCAGTCCAGGCTCTCAGACATGGGCTTTTACAGCCACCTCTCGCTCACCTTAAGGTACAGCTAACAGGGATATATACGTTTGCAGGAGCGGTGAGCTGGGGTCAGGCGTTGTCTGAGGAGCAGGCTGGGGCGCCTGAGGCCCAGGGGACTGAGGCGCCGGAGGAGCTCTATGGGATAAAGCCAAGGGAAGTTTACTACATGTGCCTGAGGTGCGGCTACAAGGTAAGTAAGAGCGAGCTGAGCCAGTACTACAGCATGGTTTGTCCGCGCTGCGGCTACAGGATATTTGTGAAGGTCAGGGCCCCATCTACTATAGTGGCGCCTAGGAGGGTCTACGCTGTTTAGAGTCCTTGGAGGAGACGTAGTGCTTTATCATGGCCTCTATCAGTACCTTGGCTGCCAGGGCAGCCGTGCCGCCCCCTGGGTCGTAGTGGGGCGAGACCTCAACAACATCAACGCCTAGGAGCCTTTCATCCACTATGCGGGAGACCATGTAGAGGCCATCGTATGGCGTGAGGCCCAGGGGCTCAGGGTTTCCGACGCCCGGGGCGTAGGCCGGGTCGAAGGCGTCCATGTCAACGGTGAGGTAGAAGCCCTCGCAGTCCTTGAGGTGCGATGATATGCTTGAGGCAACGTTCACGGGCCCCAAGGCCATTATGTCGGTCGGGCTAAACACAGCTATGTTGCTCCTGGTCCTCACGAACTCCAGCTCCTCCCTCGAGAGGGCCCTGGCCCCGACGTAGATCAGCTTCGGCACCCTGACCTGCTCAAGGGCCCTCCTCATGAAGGTCGCATGCCCCACCTTAAGGCCAAGGTACTCGTTTCTCAGGTCAAGGTGCGCGTCAAACATGACTACGCAGGGGTTCCTCTCGGCGAACGCCCTGAGGGCGCCAAGGGTCACCGTGTGCTCCCCTCCAATCATGACTGGCAGCCCCGAGGAGCTGAGCTCCCTTATGACGGTCTCAACCCTTGAGATGGTCTCATTGGTGTCCCCTATCGATACAGCAACGTCGCCCTCGTCGTAGGGGGACAGGTCCTCGAGGAACACGTCCTTTATGAATGCGCTGTTGCTCTCAAGGCCAGCCGCGGCAAGCCTCACGGCGTCAGGGCCGAACCTTGTGCCTGGCCTGAAGCTTGTGGTGGAATCGTATGGGACCCCTATCACCCTGTAGGCAGACTTAGGGCTCCCCTCAATGCCCGCGAAGACCCTGTTGGCTGACGTTATGTAAAGCCTTCCCAGGCCCAAGGTCCTTTCCCAGCTATTGCCACTACAATAGATTAAAACCTCATACACAGGTGTAGCCGAGGTAGCGGCCAAGATGGTGGAGCAGGACATTTACGACAAGATGGTGGAGCTGGCTAAGAGGAGGGGCTTCTTCTGGCCAAGCTTCGAGATATACGGAGGACTCGCGGGCTTCTACGACATAGGCCCCTACGGGGTCGCGGTGAAGCGCAAGATAATAGACGCGTGGAGGAGGCTCTTCGTATTTAGTCACCAGGACTACGTCGTTGAGATAGAGACGCCCCTCATAGGGCCCTCGGTAGTTTACGAGGCCAGCGGCCACGTCGAGAGCTTCACGGATCCCGTGGTCAGGTGCACGAAGTGCGGCAGGATATTCAGGGCAGACCACCTTGTTGAGGACGCCCTCAAGGTAAGCGCTGAAGGCCTGAGCCCTGAGGAGCTGACGAGGAAGATAAGGGAGAACAACATAAGGTGCCCCATCTGCGGCGGCGAGCTCTCGGAGGTCACGACATTCAACCTCCTCTTCAAGACACAGATAGGGCCCTATGAGGGCAGCGTTGGCTATGTGAGGCCAGAGCTTGCCCAGGGCATGTTCCTGGGCTTCAAGAGGGTCCTAGAGACTATGAGGGGCAGGATGCCACTGGGCATAGCCCAGGTAGGCAGGGTAGGGAGGAACGAGATAAGCCCAAGGCAGGGCATGATCAGGCTCAGGGACTTCACCATAATGGAGATGGAGTTCTTCTTCGACCCCCAGTCAAAGGAGTGCCCAAACCTTGACAAGGTGATGGACCGCAGGCTGAGGGTCAGGCAGTACAAGGTGCGCCTTGAGGGCGGCGAGCCCCAGGAGTTCACAGTGAGGGAGCTCATAGAGAAGGGCATAGTGGCCCACCCCTGCATGGCCTACTGGATGGCGGTTGGCCTCGACCTTGTCAAGTACATTGGGGTCCCCGAGGACGAGACCTTCTTCGAGGAGAAGGGGCCGAAGGAGAAGGCCCACTACGCGACCCAGGTCTTCGACCAGATGGTAAAGACGTCGAGGTGGGGCTGGGTCGAGGTCGCAGGGTACGCCTACAGGGGGGACTACGACCTGAGCCGCCACATAAAGTACAGCGGACAGGACCTCAGCGTCTTTGAGCCGTACAAGGAGCCTCGCGTGGAGAAAGTGAAGAAGGTCATAGTTGACCTGGCGTACGCGGGCCGCACATTTAGGTCAAAGGCTTCTGAGGCCGTCAGGCTTGCTGAGTCGGTGCCGCCCGAGGAGGCTGAGAGGCAGCTCAAGGAGAGGGGGAAGCTTGTCGTGGGCGAGTTTGAGTTCCCAGCCTCGGCGGTAAAGATAGTTGAGGTTGAGCAGAAGGTCAGCGGCAGGACCTACGTGCCTCACGTGTTTGAGCCCTCGTTTGGGACTGACAGGCTGCTCTACGTGGCTCTTGAGAGGGCCTACAGGGAGAGGGAGGGCAGGGTGGTCCTCTCGCTGCCCAGGTACCTGGCCCCCGTGGACGCCGTAGTGCTGCCCCTGATAGAAGGAGATGAGAGGCTCAGGCAGAAGGCGCTTGAGTTGAGGGACAGGCTGGCGTCCGCCGGCTTCGCGGTCATTTACGATGAGAGCGGCAGCATAGGCAAGAGGTACGCCAGGGCTGACGAGATAGGGGTCCCAGCGGCCTTCACCGTGGACTACCAGTCGCTTGAGGATGACACCGTAACTATGAGGGACAGGGACACGTGGAGGCAGGTAAGGCTTAAGCTGGAGGAGGCCCCAGGGGCCTTGAAGAAATTTATTTATAACTTGGCTGACATAGAGAGCCTCGGGACCCCGGTAAGGTCTGAAGGGTAGAGATCATGAGTTCGAGCGACCAGGAGAAGGTTGACGTAAATAAGATGCTCTCATTTATACCTTCAGCCTCGACCATATACTCAAAGAAGTCTAGGATCAGCGAGAAGAGGGTGAAGCTCGTACATGACCAGGGCGTGGAGCAGGGCACCATAAAGCTCTCAAAGAATCTTGCCTCAGAGCTTGGCATAGTGGACGAGGTCGAGCTTGCCGTTGGCGGCAAGCTCAGGCTGAGGTTCAAGGTTGCCATAGACGACTCTATCGGGGACGACACTACCGTCTGGGCTAACCCTGACGAGATGAAGGAGCGCGGTGTGGCTGACGGGAGCACCGTCACGGTGAGGGCGCCGCGCTGATGAGCTGCGAGGTAAAGTGCAGCAACGTCGAGGGCCTGCTTCAGTTCAGCGTCACTAGGGTAGCCCAGGCCCTCCAGGAGCACGCTGACCTGGTGGAGAGGTTAAGGGAGCAGCTTAACCTCTACATGGCGCTCCGCGAGGGGGACAGGGAGGAGGCCCTGGGACAGCTCAGCGAGTACCTGGTATCGCTCAGGAACGTAAGGGATGGCATTGAGAAGGCGGTGGGCGAGTACAGCATGATTGCCAGCTGCTGCCTCGCCAGGAGCCAGGACTTTGAGGCGCTGCTAGGTTACTATATCATGGCCGGCTCGAGGAGGGAGAGGGAGACGCTGGAGCAGGCCAGCAGGTTCGTTGACGTCAGGGGTGACTTTGAGAGACTTGAGAGGCTCGTGAGGGCTCTTCAGGACGCCCTAATAACAGTCTCCTCAAGCGCTGGGAACTTCAGAGATTAAGTCTCTCGCTGGCGTTCTGAATTACGATGCTTATCAGCTCATCATCGCTCACGTTGACTATAGTTCCGTCGTCAAGCATAAAGCTTTCCTCGGCCTCACCCTCGCCGAAGCCTATGTAAAGGGTGTCGCTCTGCTTGTCATACTCTATCCACAGGCCGTTTATGTCCTTAATTGTAAGGCGCCTGCGGCCCTCCTCACCAGCGCTCAAAGTTAACCCCCACGTCTGTCGCTTCGTCAAGCTTAAATCTCTCCTTAAGCTCTAGGCCCTTCAGTCAAATCTTGCCTGGACGTGGTAATTTTTAGCAAAACGCTGTAGTGCTTTATCAAGTATATGTATTGCAAACTAAAAGCAAATATACTGTTAGCTTAGAATGGCATAATATAGGGTGGTGGGCTTATTATGGGTGGTAAGCTTACCACGCGTGAGAAGGTCGCTATAGCTGTACTTCTGCTCATACCGCTCGTGTACTACATGACCTACCCAGCTTACAACATGGTGAGCCCATCGCTTGGCGGCGTCTCCTTCTTCTACTGGTCCCAGACCCTCTGGCTGGCAATATCTGCAGTTCTCTACATAGCGGCCGCCATAATATGGGAGCGCGGCTTAAGCCGTAGTGGGGAGAGGTGAGACGCTTTGCTGGGCCTGGCGGGCTGGATTACCTTCTGGACGGTCTTCGCGCTCTTCGTCTTCCTCGGCTTCTACGGGGCCAGATGGAGGAGGGGTAACCTAGCCCAGCTTCACGAGTGGGCTCTGGCTGGGAGGAGGCTCGGGGTATTCCTGGCCTGGTTCCTCATAGGCGCTGACCTATACACAGCTTACACGTTCGTTGCCGTTCCGTCCCTCGAATACGCTAAGGGGGCCCTAGCTTTCTTCGCGGTGCCCTACGTCTCACTAACGTTCGCCTTGGCGATGCTCTTCATGGGAATGCTCTGGGACAAGTCAAGGGAGAGGGGCTACATAACTGCAGCTGACTTCGTTCAGGACCAGTTTAACTCCGTAACCCTTGCTATACTGGTTGCCCTGACTGGCATAGTGGCGGAGCTGCCCTACATAGCCCTCCAGATAGATGGCATGAAGGTCGTGCTTGAGGTCATGATGGCGGGCGTCTCAAGCGCAAGGGTTGTTTCTGAGGTAGCTTTGCTAATAGCCTTCGCAATACTTGCCACGTTCACTTACACCAGCGGGCTCAGGGGCTCAGCCCTCGGGGCCGTGCTTAAGGACGCCCTAGTCTGGCTCGGCGTGATATCGCTAATAGTGATCGTGCCGCTCTCCATAAAGGGGGGCTTCTCGACGGCATTCAGCGCAGCGGCCCAGCACAAGCTTGCAAGTGGCGTGGAGACGCTTAAGGCGGCACTCATGCCAGCGTATGAGAGCCTCTTCATAGGGAGCGCGCTGGCGCTCTACCTCTACCCGCACAGTATCAACGGCTCGCTGAGCGCCGAGTCGAGGAAATCCCTCAGGTACAGCACTGCCTTGCTTCCAGTCTATGGTATAGGTTTGGCCATACTGGCCCTCCTCGGGATACTGGTCTACGGCTCGCCCGTCACAATGAAGTTCCTGACCCAGTTCCCGGCAGCGGAGAGGGGCCTGCTGGTGGTGCCTGCGCTTTCCGCTACGTTGCTCCCGTCATGGTTCGCAGGCCTGGTGCTTCTAGGTATATTTGTGGGAGGCATGGTACCTGCTGCAATAATGGCAATAGCTCAGGCCAACCTCCTGGTAAGAAACGTGATAGAGCCATTTCACAGGCTGAGCGAGAAGGGCGAGACAAAGGCAGCCCAGTGGGCGGCGGTGGTCTTCAAGTTCCTGGCCCTGGGCTTCGTCTTCGCCACTCCACTGACCTACGCGATACAGCTCCAGCTCACGGGAGGCATCATAATACTGCAGACGTTGCCCCCTGTTTTCCTTGGGCTTCTCACCAGGAAGATTGAAAGGTACTCCCTGATAGCAGGTTGGGCTGCAGGGATGCTTTCAGGAATCATGCTGCTCCTCTATGCAAACCACTTCGGCCCGCTAGTCAGCTCGACATACCCGATATTCGGCTACCAAGTCTACATAGGCATGACGTCGCTTGCCATTAACCTTGCCGTGGTGGGTCTCGGCACGGCTGTAGCTTACGCCGTGGGGTGGAGGCCCCGCTGAACCCTGAGAGCCTTAGCCTTTAGGTCTCACGTAACGGTATTTCCAGGCGCTTTTTCACATAAATGATACTCCTGGCTTCCGGGAGGAAAACTATAATTTAGCTGGCTACCACTGTGCTGCTGAGTAGTAGAGGTGAGCTAGGTTGGCGGCTGAGGAGAGCTCAAAGCCCGTGACGTACAGGCTAGTGCTCAGGAAGACTGCCAGGGGCCTAGTGATTCAGTTCAGGGGCCCCGGATCCCAGGGCAGGGAGGCCACTCTCGTCAGGATAGGCGGCAGGAAGGCCCAGCAGCTCTTTGACATGATATCGTCTGCCCTCAGGCAGGGCAACTACATAGAGGAGGAGTCCAGCACGGGGAACTACACTTCATACAGACTGAAGCCTGAGGTCGGCGCCGCTGTCGGCGGCTTCCTAGTAATAACTAGGAGGAGCAGGGACCCGACGGCCTGGGCGCCCTACTTCGCTGGCCTCATAGGTGGCGCCAAGTACCCAGGCTCCCGCGAGGTCCTCTCCTCGGTGCTTAGCCTGGGCCTCCAGCTCAGCAAGATATCGCCGCCGCCCGCCAGGACAAGGATGCAGCTCAACCCCAAGATACTTGACGCCATAAGCGCTGGCCTCAAGGTCACGGCCAGGAAGCTGTGGGGTATAAGGAGCCCCAAGTAAAGACAGCACAGCTTTTTCAATTAATATCATTTATTTTTGATATATTATAGGAAGGACTTTTAGGCGATCGTTGCCAACAAAGGCAAGGCGGATGAGGAGCGACTTCGGCCTGACTTCAGGGATGAGGAGCCGTGTGAGGCCTGACGCTCATATCAGCTTCTTGACGCCAGCCATCTCGTCCCACCTGACCCCAAAGGCCAGGAGGAACTGCTCAAAGGCGGACCTGACGTACTCCAGATACTTGGAGGTGTCAACGTCCGAGAGCCTCGCCAGCCTCACTGGCTTGACCCCGACCTTGTCTTTCGTCTTCACGAACGATATTATGTCCCCCTTGTTTATGGGCACGCCCTCGTTCATAAGCAGGAGCGCGGCCTTAACGTGCTGCGGGGTGTTCTTCTTATACTCCATCGGGTCCTTGCTGAGCATCACTGATATGGTAAGCTGGTCGAGCGTGTACTCCCTCCTCCTAAGCTTAGTGTATATCTCCTGGACCTTCCCCCTCAGCAGGTCAAGGGTCTTCTCCAGGTCCTCGGGGCCCTGCATGGAACTCAGTATCTTCATGATGTCGCTCGTCTCGGACTTTATGAACTCAGGGGTGTTGCTCTTCTTTGCTACCATGCCCTTTATAACGTAGCCGCTGTTATCAAAGCCAACGTAGTTCTTCTTGAGGCCGCTGAAGAGCACTATTCTGAAGGTCTTGTCTATCTCAAGGTCCATGCCTAGCTTCTCCTGCGCGTACTTTATGACATTGTTGAGGGCGTCCTTGGGTGGGTCCCAGACGAAGAGGCTGTCAGTGTCGCCGTAGAGTATGTGGAGGTTCAGCTCGCTGGCCTTGCGCAGGGTCTCAAGCAACGTCGCCCTGCCTATTGCAGTGACGCTCTCAGCCACGGGGAGGCTGTAGAGTGCGAAGGACTCGTTGCCAAAGACGCCGTAGCTGGCGTTTATGTAGACCTTCATAGCGGCCTGCACGGTGTCGTACCAGAGCTTCTCGGCATCGCTCAGGTTCTTGTCCTTGGCCCTCCTCTTGTAGACCTTGACCCTGAAGTCCCTCAGAAGGCCCACCAGCTGACTTGATATGCCCTTCCTGTCCATGCATATCCGGTGCCCAACCTCTGGCGCCTCAACGTACTTCTGGCAGTAGGGGTTGTCAACGGTCTCATAGCTGAGGTTCCAGTTCCTTATGACGGAGGGGTACAGGCTGGCGAAGTCTAGCACGACTATGTTAAAGAAGACCCCCTGTGGGGGCTGGAGCACTATGGCGCCCCTGTACTTCTTGTCCTTTATTATAGCCGCGCTCCTCGGCGCCTGCTTCCCTATCATGACATCTATGTCTTCCCTGCTTGGTATCAGGAGGCCCCTCTTCCTGTGCTCCCAGTAGAGGGTGCTCCTTACCCAGGCCGAGACCTGGGAGCGGGAGACCTCCTCGAGGCCTGACTTGCTTATTCTCATCAGGAGCACGAGAAGGTTCCAGGCGAGCTCATTGTTAAAGGTGACGAGGCCCATGGTAAGCACGGAGTCCTGCAGGTTGTAGGCAGCGAGCTCGTCAAGGTCAACGTAGTTGAGGAAAGTGCTAAGCTCCTTCTTGGTCTGCCCTAGGAGGGCCTCAGACACAGCCTCAAGGCTCTTCTCCCTGTACTTGTTGCCAAACGCATAGGTCTGCAGAGCCTTTATGTCAAAGAACCTGTGCAGGTCAACGTGAGGCCTTCCCTTGAAGGTCACGTAGTCCTGAAGGAAGGTTATAGGTATGTCGTCCGGGCTCACGCCCAGGTTTATCAGCCTGTTGTAGACGTAGGGTAGGTCGAAGTTGTCACCGTTGAACGTGAAGATTACGGCGTAGCGGCTGAGCCTCCTCAGGAGCTCAAGGAGCATTGCCCTCTCGCTGTCAAACAGCTCGACCTCACCATCAACGTTAACCTTTCCGCTGAACTTGCTGCCAGGCCTCGCTAGCAGTAGCACGGACCTCCTGCCCGCGTCGTCAACTATGGAGACGCTCATCACAGGCATGTCAGCAGCCTTAGGGTCTGGGAAGTGGCCCTCGCCGGGGGCTATGACCTCCACGTCAAAGGCAACCTTAGGCACCTTTGGCGAAGGCTCCTCGAATATGTACTGCCACTCAAGCGCTATTTCCTTGAGGTCCTCCGTGAATGAGCCCTCTATCAGCTTCTCCAGCTCCTCGCTGTGCCTCCACGACCTAGGCCTCCAGGAGTCAGCGACGTCGTATGGCATGCCGGGTATCAGCTGGTTGTCGTAGATGTAGTTGAGGAAGTACTTTATGTCGGCCTCCCAGACCCTGTAGCCCTTCTGAGCTAGCACGGACCTTAGGGTCTTGACGGCGAGGGGGTCGTTCGTCACTATCTTGAGCAGCTTGACGTCCCTGTTGGTTATGGGATCCCTCTTCGTTACGGCCGCCAGGTTGCTGAAGGACTTGTACTTAGTTAAGTCAATGGGAGCCTTGCCCTCCTCAGTGAGTGACATGTTGGTGAGGAAGTACGGCTTGTGGCCAGTCCTGTCGGCCCACTTGACCACCTGCCCCCTCTCAGGGTCGTAGAGGAAGGCCACGGCCCTGCCCAGGTCCCCCTCGTACCTCACCTCAATCAGGTAGCCTGACGCCTGGGAGGAGTAGATCTCGTGCTGGTAGAGCCACCAGGGGACGGCTCCTGAGCCCTTGGGGGCCTCAACTGCGAAGTCGCTCGACTCCTCGTACCACCTGTACCTCTCCGCCTCGGCGGACCACCGCGGCTCCTCAGCCTGAGGGGCCTGCACCCTCTGCTGGGCGCCCTGCAGGCTCTCAACGGCGCTCTGAGGCTGCTCAGCCTTCTTTGCGCCCTCCTCGCTCTTTGCCTTCTCCTCCGTCCTCTGCGCCGTTGTGCCCTCCTCCATGAAGTCAAGGATGTTCCTGTGCCTCTTGCTGGGCGCCTCGCCTGGCTTAGCGCTCCGCGTAGGCTCCTCCTGGCGCTTGGCCTGCTCGCCCCTGTCGCTGCCCGGCTCCTCCCTCCTGGCGCCCTCCTGGTTTATCGCCCTCTCAAGTTCCTTCAGGAAGTCATCTAGGTTCGGCTTCCTTTTTCCCTTGCTGTCTCCCTCAGGCGTCAGGTTCAGCCCCTTAGATGTACCTTTAGGGCTGCGGCCTATTAAGGGCCCTATCCCTCAGGAACCCACGCTGCAATTAGGAATGGCCAGCGTTAAGAGAATACCTAAAAAGGTCGCGAAGTCCCTTTAGAACTCTTAAAGTCAGGCCTCTAGAGGGTTCACCGTGTACTTTATGTTGTCTATGAACCTCAGCCTCTTTGGTATCGGCGGGTGAGTGGCGAAGATCTCCTGCACGGGGTCCGTCTTCTCGTTCTTTATCCTCTCTATCAGCTGGTCGACGTCGTAGTTCCTGTACCTGCTCAGGTCAGGCTCCATCCTCCTTCTCCAGGGCCACGCGTCCTCGTCTGGCTCGTAGAGGAAGCCGCCGTTTATCTCGACGAAGGGCGCCACTATGAACAGGGCCTTAAGGGTTGAGTTTGTGCTCGAGTTGACCTGGTGCTTGAAGTAGGAGTTGCCTTCAACAGCTATGTGCAGGCGCGCGAGGGCCCTCTGTATCCTCCTCGGCGAGGTAACCATGGCGCTGTTTGCGTCAGCGTAGTACTCCCTCAGCCTGTTGAAGTTGCCTACAAGGAACCTGAAGACGACGCCGGCCATAACAAGTACTATGCCTACGAGCGCCAGCAACAGGGCTCCCCCGCCTCCTCCTCCGTTTCTGCCCCTACCCTCACCTCCTCCGCCCATGCCGCCGAAGAACCCGCTCCAGATAAGCATCTGCCCCAGGTAGTAGACCGCCAGGGGTATGACGCTCAGGGCCAGTATCCAGGAGACGTCCCTGTGCCTCAGGTGGCCGACCTCGTGGCCCAGCACGGCCTCAACCTCCTCGTCAGGCATCAGGTTGAGGAGCCCCCTTGTAACGGCCACGTAGCTCCCGGAGACAGGGCTCCCGTAGGAGAAGGCGTTAGGTATGTTGGTCTCGGCTATCCTCAGCTTCGGGGCCTTTATGTGGCTGCGCTTAGCAACCTCATCAAGCATGGCCTGGTACCTCTTCTCCTCCGGCGTCTTCGGCGGGTGGGCCCTGTACGCCAAGTTTATGAAGAAGGGCGAGAGGAGCCACTGGATCAGTATTATGAAGAAGGTGAATATGACCGCTGACGTTACGAGGTACACGCCCGCGGAGGCGCCGAAGGAGAAGCCGAAGATATAAGCGAACAGCCAGGCTACCCCTATGAAGACGCCGATGCCGGCGAGGACTATCGCTAGGGCGGTTATAGCCATTGAAGCCCTAAGGCTTGAGAGGCTCTTAGGCTCGCCCTTTATAGCCTTAGGGGCTATGGCTGCCATTGCGGCCACAGCCCCTCCGGCCGCTATTGATGTCAGTATGAGGAGCCACCAGTATGCCATCATGAAGGCGAAGAGCCCCATGAAAGGGCTATAGATTATCATGGTGCGGTCCCTTCTAGATAACCCCTTGATTGAGCGCTTAAAAACCTTGTTATGTCCCGGGGGCTGTGTCCTAGAGCTGGGAGGTGTTTCAGAACCTCGCATCAGCAGGGCGTCGCCCTGGACGACCTCAGGCTTGCACTAAGTGCATATCCCACCGCAGCCCTAGAGCCTTATGGTAGGCCTGATTTAAGGCCGCGAGGGCTCTCAGAAAAGCTTTTATATGAGCTTTAGGCCTATAACAAATCAGCCCAAATGTCTAGGCTAGAGGTGTCCCAAATGGTCTGTGAGGGCGCACCTGAGGTAAGGATAGGGAAGAAGCCTGTAATGAACTATGTTTTGGCAGTCCTGACCACCCTGATGGAGCAGAACGTTAACCAGGTCGTGATAAAGGCCAGAGGAAGGAACATCACCAAGGCCGTTGACACCGTCGAGATAGTAAGGAGCAGGTTCGCCAAGAACGTCGCCATAAAGGGCATTGACGTAGGGAGCCACGACATAACTGTCACAGACCCACAGACGAACCAGCAGAAGACCAGGAGAGTCAGCAGCATAGAGATCTGCATAGGCAAGAGCTGAGGGCTGCCAAGCTGACAGGTCAAATGGAAAGAACGTTTTTAACAAAGGTCAATATGACCTGGTACGTCCCCTCGATGTCTATCCTCGTGGTGTCTATAACTAGGTCATAGCTTGACAGGTCCCTGACGTCTATACCATAGTACCTAGCAAACCTCTCCCAGTGGCTTATCTCCCTCTGCGAGGCCTCCGCCAAGGCCTCAGAGTCCGCCTTAGAGTCCCTTGAGGCTATCCTCCTAGCCCTCTCGGGCAGCGAAGCCTTGATGTATATGGTCACGTCCGCGACGTCCCTCAACAGCCAGCCGGCCAGGTGGCTGTCTATAACGACGCAGCCCCTCCTGGCCTCGGCCAGGGAGTCCATGTCTATGGACAGGTCAATCGAGGGGTCCTTCTCCGCCATCCTGTTAAGCTCCATGAGGCTGACGCCCAGCTTCTCAGCTAGCTTCCTGAAGGCATGGCCTGTCGTGTAGTACCTGAGCCCCAGGTCAGCGGCGAGCCTCCTCGCGTACGTTGACTTGCCGGAGCCCGGCTGGCCTGAGATAACTATTACGGGTCTGCGCCCCTCGCTGCAGGCTGAGGCCAAGCTGCACACTCTCCTTAATCATTAGCCCGGCTGGTATATCAGCTTAATAGTTCTTAAGCCGCGGGGTGCAAGGGGAAGGGTGCTTGACTCAGGAGGCCAGGAGGTCAAGGTACTTAATTATTATAGCGGTCGCCCTGGTAGTCATACTGGTCGCCACTAACATAGCGTGGTACGCCAGCTACCTCTCACTGCAGTCAAAGTACAACGAGGAGGAGCGCAGGCTCACTAACATGACATCCTATGCCATAGCAAGCGCGAAGCTCCTGAACTCAACCGTGAAGCTGCTGAAGGCCTACCAGAACCTCACGAGCTACCTGAACGCCACGCTCCACGCAGCAATGGCAGAGAGGTCGCTGCAGGCCGTCAACTCCTCGCTTGAGCTCAACCTGATAGCTGTGAAGACCTTCGACGTTGCTGTAAACTTAACGGTTGAGGCGAACGTGAGCCCGTTTGCGCGCTACGAGCTCTCAAGGGCAGCCTCGCAGGCTGCCAACATGACGGTTGAGGCCGTCAAGGCCATAGGTTTCATAGGGGCTGAGATGGGGGCCAACTCCACGTTCCAGGGATACGTCTCACAGGCGGAGGGCGCCGCTGAGAACCTCTCAGCCATAGCGGAGTCCCTGCAGAACGGGCCTGACCCAGGCCTACAGGGTCAGCTGACCCAGCTGACCACGACCTTCCTGGAGTCGCTGCTCAGGGCCGAGCAGTACATCATAGCTCTTGCTCGGAGTCAGAGTACTTCTTGAAGAGGGAGCGGCAGAGCAGCGTCTCCTCTATGTTGCTCACGATCTTAGCCACGTCAAGGGTCTTGGCGAGCAGGTAGGCGTAGGCTGCGCTTGAGGCGCTAACTATATCGCTGAGCTCACCCTCTATGTCAAGGAGCATCCTGAGCTTTGAGTATGCCTCCTCCTCCTTCTTTATGCTCGGGGGCTCAACTCCCATTGATGCTGCCACCAGGGAGACCTCAAGGACCTGGAAGAGGAACTTCACCCTCTCCCTCTCGCTCTGCGACAGCTGCCCCTCAAGGGCCACTAGATCCTTGGCGAGCTTATAGAAGGCATCATTAACAAGTATCATGAGGCCGACGCCAGCCATGAGGAGCCTGTTAAGGTGCTCCTGGGAGACACCGTAGTCGACGCCGCTCGCCCCGGACCTCAGCATCCTGAAGGCCTGCCCCTTAAGATCCCTATATATGCTCTCAAGCTCCTGCTCCGTCATCCTGCTCCCCTCCAGGTGCTGCGAGAGCCTTTCAAAGGCGGCTGCCAGGCTCCTGCCGTAGTTGGCCAGCGAGCTCGCCACGTCGCCCTTATAGTCCTCTATGGAGGCGTTGACCTCATAGACGCTGTTGAGATAGACCTTTATGCTATCATTGCTGAGGGCCTGGGAGACCTTGCTTATCTTCTCCACGATGTCAGCCCTTATGGGCCTATTCGAGTAGAACGTGAGTCCGTCGAGGCCGGAGAGGTACGCGCAGAAGACAACGCGGCCGAGGTGCTTGCACACGTTCACGTGCTTTAAGGAGAACGACGCGGTCAGCAGTCTCCCCTTAACGGAGGGCATTACCACAAGCTTGTCGCCGTCCTCAACAACTGTCACCATGCTGCCCGCCTTAAGCCCGTGCGACCTGGCCCAGTTGCGGGGAAGCGTAATTATGAGCGATGAAGTGCCGAGCCTCTGGACCTTGCGCGGGAGTACGCGGCCGTCAGAGGGGGCCTCCTCAGAGGACATGGACCTCAAGCAGCTCCCTTGTAAGTATACAGGGAGTGGGACAGATAAATGTACAGCGGTTTAAAAACTTCCAAGGTGACATAATAAATACGTATGCATACACTTAATGAGATGGTAACCAGTGGGATTTGTACAAAGATCTTTTTACCTGAGAATGCTAACTAAAATTTTTAACCTAGTGTGCAAAGAGTTACCTTGCCTGTGAGGCCAGAATGGGCGAGGCCGAGGCGTCAGGTGAGCCTGAGTTCCTTGAGGTTCAATACATAGATATCCCAGGCATTCTCAGGTCCGTCGTAATACCATACCAGAGCTATAAGAAGAAGGTGGACGGCTTCATAGCGGCCTTTGATGGAAGCAGCGTTGATGGATTTGAACCCATTAACAGAAGCGACCTGCTGCTGATGGCTGACGCCTCAACGTTCGCGAGGATACCATGGAGGCTCGAGAGGGCGAGGGTGCTTGGTAAGATATACTCTCCTGACGGCGCCAGGTACCAGAAGGACCCAAGGTACGTGGCCGAGGCCGCTATGAGCTACCTGGCGGACAAGGGCTACAGGCTGCTTGCGGGCGCGGAGGTGGAGTTCTTCCTGTTCAGGTCCCTCAAGGTTGACGTCATAAACCCGCTGAGGGGGACGGGCTACTCAGTGGTGAGCCAGGAGCAGCCGTGGGACACGGAGTCGCCCCACGCCGTCACTAAGAGGGCCTACCACCTGCCTGAGCCCATGGACTCCCTTGAGGCTGTCAGGGAGAGAATGCTGAGGTACTTCAGGGCCTTCGGCTATGACTTCAACGCCACCCACCACGAGGTCGCGGTCTCCCAGTCGGAGGTGAGCGTCAAGGCTGGCGATCCCCTGTTCGTGGCCGACGAGATAGTCACGTTTAAGCTGGTCGCCAGGCAGGCCGCCAGGGAGAGCGGCATGGTTGCCGTCTTCCTGCCGAAGCCGCTCTTCGGTGACAACGGGAGCGGTCTTCACTTCCACCTGAGCCTGTGGGACGCTAAGGGCAGCAACCTCTTCGTCGGCGAGGACGGCAGCCTCTCGCAGCTGGCAAGGTACTTCATAGGCGGCATACTGGAGCACGGCAGGAGCCTTGCGGCCATCGTGGCGCCAACCGTTAACAGCTACAGGAGGCTGGTGCCTGGCTACGAGGCCCCAGTTTACCTGACCTGGGGGTACTCCAACAGGAGCACCGCTATAAGGGTGCCAGCCACGGGCGGCTCCAAGGACCTCACCAGGGTTGAGTTCAGGAGCCCTGACCCGCTCTGCAACCCCTACCTTGCGCTCTCAGCCACCTTCCTGGCTGGCTACGACGGTATAGTTAAGAAGATAGAGCCAGGCGACCCGGTCAGCGAGAACGTCTATGAGTTCAAGGATGAGGGCAAGCTGAGGACGCTGCCCAGGAGCCTTGACGAGGCCCTTGACGAGCTTGAGAGCGACTATGAGTACCTTCTCCCGGTGATGGGCAAGGAGCTCATAGACTCCTACCTTGAGGTCAAGAGGAGGGAGGCCGCTACCTTAAGGATGCACCCATCGCCGATGGAGCTCTACATGTACATGAGCTATTGACCTTAGTTATAAAGGAAAACGTTATTTAAAACTTGTTATATTAGTCGGTTTCTCTGCTGCCTGCTAGCCTTAAGCAGGCTCCACGTGTATTATGCTGGTCGGGCAGCTCTGCGCCGCGGCGTCGGCACAGTCCTTCATGTCATCCGGGATCTGGCCGTGGTTTATGTCGTTGGGGTCCGTCCTCCACTTGGCTATTATCTGGCTCTTCCCGTCAACGTCGCTCATCTCAAAAACGTCGCCGCACAGGCTGACGCAGACCATGTCGGCTATGCAGTTATCCCTTGGGTCTATGCTTACCTTGAGCATGCGCACGCACCCTCTGTGCGTTCTGATTGAACCAGTAGAAAAGCCTTGCTTATCAAGAGTCCTCCTTTAATAACACCTGTCCATCATCTTTGGTAAGGCTTCCTGTGCGCTACCTGAAGTGAACATAATATACATGCATGGTAGCGTGGCGCCGCCTGCGCCTAAGGGATGGACCTAAAGGCGTGCATTAATTAAGTACCACGCAAGGGGCCGCTCAGTGACCTTGAAGGGCCTGTTAAGATTAAGTGGCGCGCGTATGCATCTATAATAGTCCCTGCAGATAAAGCCAGACGCGGTGCTGACCGTGCCCCTAGCAGCTTATGAGGAGGAGATACTCGGCTACAACTTCATAGAGTACGGGGAGCTGGGTAGGCCGAAGTACCTGGTACTTGGCATACCTGACGCTGGCTTGGTGGGCCCCATAGCGTCAAGCCACATGGTGAACAGACTTAACATGAACGACGTTGTCGGCATAGAGAGCTACGGCTACCTGCCCCCAGCAGCCGTCGTGGTCAACGGCTCCGTTAAGTACCCCCTCAGGATATACGTTAGCAACGACATGGCGGTCCTCGTGACCGAGATCATGCCAGTGGCCAGCGGCATAGTGCCCCTCTCAATAGCCATAGTGGAGTTTGCTAGGAAGAGGGGCATTGAGTACATAGTTGGCATGTCGGGCCTTGGCAACCCTGACAGGGCTGAGGTGCAGCCCTCGCTCTACTGGCTCTCCACGACGCCCCAGGCCGAGTCGCTGGCGTCGTCCCTTAAGGATGTGGGTAAGCCCTTCCCTGGTGGCCTCATAGTAGGCCCCTACGCAACTATACTGAAAGAGTCCGTCAAGAGGGGGGTTAACACGCTGCTCCTCATGGCTGAGTCCTTCATTGACATACCTGACCCCGAGGCGGCCGCAGTGACCCTCCAGGGGCTCTCAAAGGTCACGGGCGTTAGCGTCGACGTCAGCCAGCTCCTTCAGGAGGCCGAGACCCTGAGGCTCAGGTTACAGGGCATGGCTAAGGAGGCTAAGGACGCCCTGGCCAAGGTAGGTAAGGGGTATGAGTACAGGGCGCCGCTAATATACAGCTAAGGGGACCAGCCGTGTCCTACGACGACATATTTGAGCGCATGCGGAAGAGGGCGCTGAGGATAGTGCGTGACATGATGTCAGACCTTGACGAGATGGAGGCGTGGATGAGGTCGATGATAGATGACATGGAGGAGCAGGTGAGGCCTGAGGACCTGTTCAACAGCAGGCTGTCAGAGCTCAGCAGGGGGGCCCTCACGCCGCTCGTGAGCTTCCACGACAAGGGGGATCGCCTCGTCATAGTTGTTGACCTCTCGGGCTCAGATCCCCGCACTGTTGACGTGAGGCTCGGCAGGCAGAGCATCTCCGTGAGGGCACAGATAAGGAGTGAGGTTGTCAGGAGGGCCTTCGGCCAGGCCTCGTGGGCGAGGAAGGTGAGCTACTACAGCGGCGAGTACCCCCTGCCGGAGCTCGTGGACCCCAGCACGGCTAAGTCAGAGCTGAAGGGGGGCCTGCTTATAATAACTGTCAGGAAAGCGCCCTCATGAGCTTCCGTTGCTCTGGCCTCCGCCGCTCTGCCCCTTGTCTAGAGACTCCTTAAGAATTTCTGCTATGTCCTTAACCTCGAAGTTGAACTTGTCGGCCTCGGCCCTGAACATGGTGTTGCAGAACGGGCAGGCCACAGCGACCACTCTCCTCTGCGCTCCCTCGCCGAGGGTCTTAGAGGCCTCATCAGCCCTCATGGCTGAGAGGCGCTCCCCCCTCTTCACCTCATAGAAGAGCTGGCCCCCTCCTCCGCCGCAGCAGAAGCTCCTTGACCTGTTCCTGGGCATCTCCTTTATCCTGAGCCCTGTTGACTCCACGACGCTCCTCGGCTCCTCGTATACCCCGTTCCACCTGCCGAGGTAGCACGGGTCATGGTAAGTCACGGCCATGTTAAGCTTCTTAGTGGGCTTTAGCCTGCCGTCCTTAACTAACTTTGCTAAGACAATGGAGTGGTGCTCCACCTGCAGGCTGTCAAGCACCTGCGCCAGCTTTGCCGTATCTGGGTTCTTGGCAAGGTAGCCCCTGTAAAGCTTGTAGTTGTTCTTGAAGTTGTTGAACCCGTGCGGGCAGCTGACCAGGAGCTTCTTGAACTTGTACTTGCTAAGCACCTCGAGGGCCTGCTTCATGAGCTCCACGTAGAGGGCCTCGTCACCTACAGACCTCGCTGGCTCGCCGCAGCAGCCCTGCTCGACCGGGACCGCCACCTTGAGCCCAGCGGTCCTCAGCAGCTCTATAACCGCCTCGGCGACAGGCCTTAACCTTGGGTCATAGGATGTTGTGCAGCCGATCCAGTATAGGTAGTCGTACTCCTCGCCCTCCTTTGCTATTATGTCGTCGCCAAGCCTCTGGGCCAGCTCGTTCAGCCACTGCTCCTTGTCATAGGGGTTGGCCCCGAGAGGGTTGCCTGTCTGCTGAAGCCTGTAGAGCGCGTCAAGGGCGTCCTTGGGCACGTCCTCTGAGCCTATGCTCACCATGCCCCTCCTCACGTCAATTATCGTGTCGACGTGGTGTATGGTCACGGGGCACTCGTACACGCAGGCGCCGCAGGTGACGCAGCTCCAGATGGCCTCAGGGTTGACCTGAAGCTTCCCGCTTCCCCAAGCCTGCTGGTCCCAGAGGCCCTCCCTCATAGCTTTGTCTAGGGTAACTATGACGTCCCTGGGGCTCAGGGGCTTCCCAGACGCGTAGGCCGGGCAGGCGTTAGTGCACCTCATGCACGAGGTGCAGGCGTCAAAGTCCAGGCGCTGCTTCCAGGTGGTGTCAGAGAGCTTTACAACGCCCAGGGGCCTGCCCTGCTCTATCCTCTGGTCAAGGTCCGTGACGGGCTTGACGCCCTGGGGGGCCTGGCCCTGCCTCTGGAAGGTGACGTTGAGCGCCGCGGCGTATATGTGCCACAGGTTTGTGAACGGTATTATCGCAAGGGTTGCCATAGCTATGCTCATGTGGAAGAGCCAGAGCCCCCTGTAGATCTCCTGCAGGGTCGGTATTGGGACCGTCCTGGCCCACATGAAGACCAGGTAGCCAATTGGGTCAAACCAGGGCCTCTCCCAGGTGTAGCGGTAGGCAACGCCAGCTGTGCCGTCCACCAGGAAGCCCGTGACGACTATTATGAGCAGGAGCGCCTGCACAAGGTAATAGTAGGGGTCCTGGGGAAGGTTCGGCGTCAGCCTCAGGCTTCTCCTGACTATAGCTATCGATACCCCAACTATCACCATAGCCCCCGCTATGTTGTTGAGCAGCTTATAGCCGTAAAACACGTCGCCTGTCAGGAAGACAACAAAATGCGCGTTTATGGCCCTGAGAAGCGTCGCTATGAAGAGCCAGCTTATGCCATAGAATATGAGCGCGTGCATGGTGCCCGGGAAGCGCTGCCTGAGGACCTTCCACTGGAGCAGCGCGAACTTGACGAAGTTCTTGAGGGCGGCGACCACGGAGTAGCCCGGCGGCCAGCACATGAGCTTCCATCTCGGTAGGCCATGGGTCCAGCGGCGGTACCCCTCATATGCGGCGTAGAGGAGCCATAGAAACACGACGAGGCCTACTGCATAGACTATAGCTTCGTAGCCTCTTACCCACACAAAGTTTACAATGCCTATATACGTCAAGCTGAGCGCCACGGCCTGAACCGTAACCTTGATATAAAAGTGTTGAATAGCGCTCGTACCTTAACTCTTGGCACTTCTGGGCTTAAGGCCTGCTACGGGCGCCCTGACAGCAGCGCTTTTATTTTCTGTGCAAAGGTCAGATATAGGGCTGGACGTGGAGCTGAGCCTCTTCGTCACGAGGGAGGTCCCGTTCCCAGCGTTTGACCAGCTCAAGGCCATGTTCCAGAGGGTTGATGTCTGGAAGGAGTACAGGCCGCCCACCAAGGAGGAGCTCATAGCTAATGCCAAGGGGCACCAGGCGCTTGTTACCATGCTTGAGGATAAGGTGACGTGCGACGTGATAGAGGCACTGAGCCCTGAGCTCAGGATAATAGCTCAGTACGCAGTTGGCTATGATAACATAGACCTTGAGTGCGCCACGAGGCATGGCGTCTACGTGACCAACACCCCAGAGGTGCTGACTGACGCCACTGCGGACTTCACGTGGGCCCTGATACTGGCCGTGACGAGGAGAGTTGTTGAGGCAGATAGGTTCGTGAGGGACGGTAGCTGGAAGCGCTCAGGGACCGCCTGGCACCCAACCATGATGCTGGGCTACGACCTCAAGGGCAAGGTCCTGGGCATACTCGGCGCCGGCAGGATAGGCAGTGCGGTGGCCAAGAGGGCCCTCGGCTTCGACATGAAGATAATATACTATGACAGTCATAGGGTGCCAGAGGTGGAGGCCCTGGGAGCCAGGTACGTCGACCTTGAGACCCTGTTCAGGGAGAGCGACATACTTACGATACACACGCCCCTGACCCCTGAAACCCAGAACCTGGTTAACGAGTCCAGGCTGAGGCTTATGAAGAGGACGGCCTTCATTGTAAACACCGCCAGGGGCAAGATAATTGACCTCGACGCCCTCTACAAGGCCCTGAAGGAGGGCTGGATAGCCGGGGCCGGGCTTGACGTGTACCCAAGCGAGCCCTTGGACCCCTCCCATCCCATTACAAAGCTTAGCAACGTGGTTCTTGCCCCTCACATAGGCAGCGCTACCATAGAGACCAGGGCCAGGATGGCAGAGATCGTCTACAGGAACCTGGAGGCATTCTACAGGCGGCAGAGGCCGCCGACCCTTGTTAACGAGGGTGTCCTGAGGGTCAGGCCACCAGGCTTCTGAGCAGTTCTAAGGGTCCCCTGCAGTTTAGGCTGACCTCCTCCCCGCCCTAAAGGGCGAGGGCTCCCTTAGGGCGGCTCACTGGTTTGCGGCTTACCGCCTTCACCTTCATCGTATCATGGCTGGCGGGCGCGGTAAGCGCCCACCCCGCTCCGCTCGTCCAGCGGTAGACCGCGGGCTGGGCCTTCAGCCCATTACCCCTATCCCTCACCGTGAGTTGCCCTCGGCTCACGGATCTTAGGGACTCGGGGATATGTGGGGCCCCTGTTGGGGCATCCCCTTGCGGGGACACCATCTGTTCCACGCAACTTTAAGTGCTCAGAGGCTTTATGCCTTACCCCGCCCCTGGAAGGGGCGAGGCTTGTCGTTCTTTTTGTCAAGCCTTCCCGTTATAGACATCAAGGGTTGCATAGGCTTTAAGTCTACTTAGAGTAACTGCTTAAGAGAGCCCAGGTGCAGTCAATGCCGCTGAGGATAACCGTACTCCACACCCGCATAAGACTTGGCGCTAGGAGGACCAACACAAAGCATATACTTGAGCTCGCGTCGAAGGCGCTGTCGGAGCGCCAGGTCGACGTCCTCGTGCTGCCGGCCTACCCCATAACCGGGCCTATAGTGGGCTACTACGCCGACCAGAAGGTCCCCTCCATACTCAAGGGGTTTGCCGAGAGGATCTCGGAGTCGGAGATGCAGCTGAGCCCGACGCTCTCCATAGTCTCAAAGGTCAGTGAGGAGTACGGCGTCTACGTTATAGCTGGCCCCCTGGTGGAGAGGGCGGGCCCAAGGCTTTACCTTACAACAATAGTGGTTGGGCCCAACGGGAGGCTCATAGGCAAGTACAGGAAGGTGGCCCTCACTAAGAAGGAAAGGGAGAGCGGCCTGACCCCCGGGAAGGATGTTCTAGTCTTCGACATCGCGCGCTCTAACCTGAGGGTTGGGGTCTACATAGACGAGGACATAAATTACCCAGAGGTCCTGAGGTCGCTCTCCTACAGGGGGGCGGACGTAGTCATAGGAACCATGCTGCCCTTCCAGTCAGGCTTCATAAGGATGAGGTCTGAGCAGGGCAACGGGATACTCACGCTTGACAACGAGCAGGTGGCGGAGCTCCTTGACGTCAGGACGCGCGAGAACAACTTCTCCGCCATACTGGTGGGCGGTGCAGTCGAGGGGTCTAACGGGCTTGGCTACGTGGCCTTCATGCCGACCATGATAGCTGAGCCCGAGAGCGGTGTCATAAAGGATAGGGTCAGGCTCTTTGATGACCTTGACATACCGGTCTACGTCGAGGTGGATAGGTCTGCGTCTAAGGAGAGCAGGGACTTCCTCCTCCCCCTTCTGAGGTCCCTCTGCAGGCCTAGTGGTGAGAAGGGGGGCGCGGGCGAGGAGGAAGAATTTTAGCTCAAGCTCTCTCCTCGTCCTAGGTGTAAGTCTTGGAGGAGCGCATGTCGTCGGCCTCGAGGCCCTTCGACTCGCAGGGCAGGGCCTACCACATAGGCCTTAGGAGAGGTGACGTCCCAAGGTACGTCCTCATGCCGGGGGATGTGGAGAGGGCCTCGCGCATAGCCTCCTCCTGGGACAGGAGCTGGCAGCTGGCGCAGAGGAGGGAGTACCTGAGCTACAGGGGCGTCTACAGGGGCGTTGACATGGCCGTGGTTTCAACAGGCATAGGGGGGCCGGCCACCGCAATAGCTGTTGAGGAGCTCCTGGAGCTTGGGGCGGACACTATGTTAAGGGTTGGCAGCACGGGCGCCATTCAGGAAGACATAAACGTTGGCGACATAATCATAACTACTGCAGCTGTCAGGATGGACGGCACCAGCTACCAGTACGCCCCAGCGGGCTACCCGGCGTCAGCGAGCTATGAGGTCGTGATGGCCCTTATAGAGGCGGCCGAGGAGCTTGGGGTAACGTATCACGTCGGCGTCACGGCCTCGACCGACAGCTTCTACGTCGGCCAGGGCAGGCCAGGCCATGGGGGCTACATACCGAGCTGGGCCAAGAACTTAATGGCCGACCTGAGGCAGATGAGGGTCCTTAACTTTGAGATGGAGAGCGCCACGTTGCTCACTTTGGCCAACATCTACGGCTTCAGGGCCGGTGCTGTGCACGCCGTCTATGCCCAGAGGGTTAAGGACGAGTTCGTGGCCCACGCTGGCGAGGATGAGCTGATAAAGGTAGCTGACGAGGCCATCAGAATCCTTCATGAGTGGGACGAGGTGAAGGGAAGGGCTGGGAAGAGGCTCTACTACCCATCCCTCGCGAGGGCATGAAGGCCTTAGGAGGTCTGCGACCTTCAGGCCTCTGCTCGGTTTAACTTTATGGGGGGCTAAGGGGGCGAAAGTCCCCCTCCGTGAGGTGGGGATGGATAGCCCCCTATAGAAACCTTTTTTATAGTTATAATCATAGACATGTGCAGACCTCTGGCTGTAAGGGCTGAGGCCGTACCCTCTGGACTGGGGGAACTTACGCCTGCGGAGGGCGGCCCTCCGTAACCCCTCTTCCACACGGGGCACCACAGAGGCGGCTCCGCCCGATGGAGCCTCCGCTATGGTTGAGGGGGATCGAGGCCGCCCTGGGAGGCAGGGAATCATCACCGCGAGGTGGGGGTGCCCCGCCCTCACGGGCGGGGCAGTTCACCGCTTTTGCACAGGCCTAGACGCATATCTGAGGCTCTCTAAGGTCCATTAGCTGCGCCCTGAAGGACCTGGGCCTCTAGGCCCTTAAGGAAGTTCAGGCCCATAATAGCCTCAAGGAGGTCTATTGTATGGGCTAACATCCTCCTAGCCCCGTCAAAGACGGGGTAGCACTCGTTAGCGCACCCCGAGGCCCTGGCCTTAGAGTAGAGCTCGGCCACCCAGAGGGCCTCCTCATGCAGTGACTCATACATGGTGACCGCCTGCTCGCGGGAGAGCGTGCTGGCAAGGTCGATGGAGCGCATTACACTTCCCTTAACCTTGCCGAACAGCTGCCTGACGTCAGGTGGCAGTTGCTTGTCATAGTCAAGGAGCCACTGGGCTATGGACACTACCTGGTCAGCTATGCGCTCGAGGCTCTTGACAAGAGTGAATATGTTAATGCTCTCTGCAAGAGTGTTCATCCCAAGTTCCTTGGGGCTCATGAGGCCCTGGAGGGCCAGGTTGAGCTGCTTGTATATGTAGAGGTACAGCTTGTCGACTATGTCATCGCGCCTGACCACGGTCTCTAGGAGCCCCCTCTGCCTGAGACCTTCGACTACGTCTGAGAGGTCCTCTATCATTGACTTGACCACCTTGATCATGTTCTCCACGACCATGCGGGCTGATATTGACGTGAGGTCGGCGACGGCCTTAAGTATTAGTTGGTCGTAGGATTCCTCAAGCAGCTCAAGCCCTATGGCCTTGGTCCTAACGAAGTTGGCAACCTTCTCGGCAACCTCGGAGGCGTCAGGGCTGAACCTAAGCACTATGGTGTCGTAGCCCGTCAGGTAAGCTGATATAACTTCCATTGAGAGGGTGGCGTCGCTTGTGTTAGGGCTTATTGTAATCTGGGCCACCCTCTCAGACCTGTTGGGCGCGGCGTCTGAGGCCCTGAGCCTTATCCAGCCCTCGGGGTTGAGCTCGAGGAGGACCTCAGCCCCCCTATCTATATTGAGCAGCTTAGCCCACTCCTTAGGAATAGAGACTATATATGTGGAGCCACCCGTCACCTGCACCTTTCTCTTAACGACGAAGCCGCTTGAGTTGGAGCTTCCGTCGTCGCTTTTCAAAGCTCTGTACCCTATATAGTGATTATCGGCAAAAGTTAAATATAGCTTGGCCTATCGCTTGAAGTACAAAACACTTCGGCTCAACAGCGCGGGATCAACCATGGAGCCCACGCTGTTCGACGCGCTTAACTATATGGGTATCGTGCGCTTCTCGGCTTCAGGCTCCCTCAAGGGCGTGAGGAAGAGCGTCGCAGGTGCCCTCTATAGCCAAGGCCCTCTTCATATCTGATGCCAACAGGCCTAGCTGACTTTGCTATCTTTGCTGCATCCAAGGGCCTTAACGTAATAGCCGTCGCTATAATTGCAACGCTTGTGAGCACGGGCGGCGCCCTCAGGGACGTGCCTGTTGGCAAGGTCCTCATGGTTCTGAAGAGGGAGATTTACGCACAGTCACGGCGGTGGGCAGCATGGTCTACTACTTCACAGAGGAGCTCTCCAGGACATACGCCCCTGTCGCCAGCTTCACCGCAGTCCTCCTGCTCAGGGTTCTCTCCTATGAACTTGAGCTTGAATTCCCCCCAAGGCTAGCTACCAGGGCTTATCGACTCCACTAAACCCTCGACAGCCCTTGAGGAGTGCACGCCCTCAACCCTGACTGACTCTATGTACTGAAGCTTGGGGAAGGAGCCCCTTATCATTACCATGAGCGGGTAGCTGCCGGCCTGCCTTGCGTAGCAGTAGCCGTGCTCACACTCCTCGACCCATAGCCCCTTAAGCACGGTGCCCTTCGGGGCCACCCAGGAGAGCTCGCGCCTGTCAAAGACGTGCCTGACAAAGTAGGTGAATGACTTAGCCTCAGCCTCGAGCTTCCTGTCGACCCCCCAGTCCATCATGAAGACCCTTGTAGTTGGGAGCGCCAGCAGCTTCCTGACGTTGACCCTCCTCACGAGAAGCCTTCGCCTGAGTATCTCATCCAGGAACTCCCTGTTGAGCCTGTAGCTCTCCCTCCTCTCGCCCGGAAGGCCCAGTATGAAGTTTATCCCTGGTAGCAGCTCTGGGAGGCCGTTATAGCCCCTCTCGGAGCCTACCTTGTTTATGACCTCGACGGCCTTCATGGCGTCCTCGAGTGTCACCTTCAGGTTATTTATCTTGACGACCTTCGGGTCGACGCTCTCCACTCCAAGGGCTGCAACGTCGCCAGGCGTATGATATTTAACTATTACCTTAAGGGCCTCTGTTGACTCCTCGGGGTACCTGGCTATCGTGCCAGGGTTGACGTTGTCTATGTGAAGCACCTCAAGGCCTGGGGCCGCCGAGCGCACCCCCCTGAAAAGCCTCTCAAGCTCCTCGGACGACGGCTTAGGCCACTCCTCCGAGCCAAGGCCCGACGAGCCGTAGACCAGTATGTCAGCCTGTCGGCCTAGCCTGAAGTTCCTCACGCCGGCCCTGTAGAGGGCCTCCACCTCAAGGGCTATGGACTTCGGGTCCCTGACTATTGGTCTCCCCCTTAGGGGCTCAACACAGAAGGAGCAGCCGCCGCTCACCCACCTCGCGCAGCCCCTATATGTCTCTATCTCAGCCACCAGGTTCTTGCCAAGGTTCGGGTGAAACCTCACTATCCAGGCCCCGAGGACAGCGTACCTGTTAACCTTGTCGTAGCTCTCCCTCACCTGCCTCGGCGAGGCCCTCTCCTCGCCATACATTACTAGGTCGTGGACGTACTCCTCCGGGTCGCCAGTTACTAGAACGTCGAAGCCGTGGGTCTTAAAGAAGGACGGCGGGTAGGCGGCCCTGCCACCCTCAGGCCCCATGCCCCACCTAGCAGCCGGGCCCACCAGCACCTTGAGCGGGCCCTCAAGGGCCGAGGCCCACGAGGCCAGCTCCTCCGCCCTCGCCGGCCTGCCGCCTATGTACTTACCTGGAACCACGACGCCAGCTATGAATACCACCGCGTCGTAGAGCCTTAGGAGGTCAACCGGGTTACGCCTCGCCCTCAGCTCGTCGACAACTATGTAATGTACTGTGGCGTCCTTACTTGCGTCGATCGCGGCGCCGGCCATGTATCTGGCGTACACATCTATATACGGCGGCACCCCAAGGCCTCCTGGCTCGTCATTGTAGCCATCAATAATCATTATCCTCCTTGGTCGCAAGCTCCTGCCCTTGCTCAGTGCGCAGGGCGGAGGCTTTGAGCTCTATGGCGTCGGTAACCCTAGCCCTCGTCATCACGTAGGTCGGGTAAGTTCTCCTCATCCGCCAGGCGACCTTAAGGTCGAGGGGCTTAATCTCCTTTGCTGGCCCTTTAGGTGGCTTAAAGCCAAGGTCCTGCACTTATAAGCCCCGTTGCCATAAGGATACAATGTGAGCTGACTTGCTGGCCCTCTCAGACGGAAACCTTGTAGTTGAGGTTTACGAGGTCGGAGCCTATGTAGCGGCTATTTATGACGTGGGTGGCAGGGAGTGGCTCCTCAGGGGTGACGTGTCACGCCCGACCAAGGCAGGCATGGCCTTCCTGGCCCCCTACGCTAACAGAGTCAGGGGAGGCTCCTACGAGTTTGACAGTGTCACCTATGAGCTTCCCCGCAACCAGGAGGGCCACGCCATTCATGGCCTCCTGCTCAGCGAGGCCTTCAGCGTTGATGACATGGATGAGAGGAGCGTGGAGCTGTCAGCTAGGCTGAGGCACCCAGGGTACCCCACTGAGCTCCTAGTAAAGGTCAAGTATGAGGTCTCTGGCTCCCTCAATGCCACTGCGACCTTCGTGAACGTGGGCCCAAGGAGGGCCCCGCTCGTGGTTGGCTGGCACCCATACTTCAGGGTGGCCGAGCCCTGGAGGCTTATACCTGAGGGCCAGGTCGTGCTCTGCGAGAGCGTAAACAAGATACCGACAGGCAGGCTACTGCCCCACGCCTTTGGTGATGACGGGGATTACGACGACTGCTTCTTGGTTCAGAGCGGCCGCATAAGGCTCGAGAGCCCCCTTGGACTGGTCTCCATATCAAGTGATAATATGAAGTTCTTCCAGGTCTACACAGGGGTTGAGGGGGCCGTGGCCCTTGAGCCCATGAGCGGGGCCCCAGACGCCTTCCATAATGGCCTAGGGCTCGCTGTAGTGGGGCCGGGGGAGACCAGGCAGTTCTCCTTTGAGGCAACCTTCAGGGCTTAGCCGATGACGCAGCGCCTCGCGGCCCTAACCGTAGCCCTCCTCGTACCTGAGCCCGCTGGGGTCGGCCTCTGAGATGACCTTCAGCTCCCCCTCGCTGAGCGGGGGTATGACGTCAACCCTCCCTGGCACGGTTATCCTCATGGACGCTGACTCCAGCACCTCCTTGAAAGGGAAGCCGTGGAAGACGGCCCTGAGGACGGGCCCCTGCTGAGTGAACTCTATGAGGGCCCTGTTAGTGCATAGGTAAAGCTTCAGGCCCCTCCTGAGCCTCTCCTCGCCGCTGCCGGTAACGAAGTCGACCTTCGGGACCAGCACCCTGGGCTCGTGCCTAGCCCAGACCACTATCTTCCTGACGAGCGGGAAGAGATAAGCAGCGGCCGCGCCCCCAGGCAGCTTGACCCTGGGCCTCTCGTAGCTACCTATGGCCGTGAGGTTTACGTTTCCCTTCTCATCAATTTGCGCCGCCCCGAAGTACATGAGGTCCATGCGACCCTTGGCGGCCAGGTCAAAGGAGTCTATGGTGGTGAAGAAGCCGACGGGCTCCGGCTCCATTGAAGGGTCCCCCGTTGAGGGCCTGAGCACAACCTTAGACGGGTCGGGCTCGAAGGGCTCAGCCACGCTGTGCCACGTGAACCGCCTCCCAAGGTACCTGGCGGCATAAGCCATAGCAAGCGTCGGCAGGGCGCTGTCGAGGCCGTGATAGACGTAGTCCCCGTCCTCCACAAAGCCCGCCATGCACTTTACCATAAGGTCCGTTGGCCTTGCAGACATCAGGACCACCTCCTGAGGAGGTTCTGGGCCACCCACTCCTTGGCCGAGCCCTGCTTGGCCGCCTTGTAGTAGGCCTCTATAGCGGCGTAGTCAGGGTCGTAAGAGCCATAGACCCCCGTCGGCCAGGCGCCCCCTGGAACCTTAACCACGGCCGAGGTGTAGAGAGAAGTTGCCGAGAGCGTGAGGCCCAGGTCCCTCGTCATCGCCCTAAGCTCGTCGCTGCTTACGACCTGCTCAGCCGACAGCACGACCCTCTTGGCAGCCCTTATCTTGAGCTCGTCCTCAAACCTCGGCCCCTTTATTACAGCGTTTCCGTACTCGTCACTCACCTGAACGTGTACGAGGGCGACGTCAGGCTCTATGGCCTTCACGGCCACCAGGCTCTCACCTGAGAACGGGTCCTGCACGACCTTCCAGGTGCCTGCAGCCTCGTGGACCTTAACTAGGTCTGAGCCTATGATACCCCGCACCGGCATGAAGGGGACCCCCTGGGCCCCGGCCCTGAGGCCAGCTATAATCGCCCCGCACGTGTCCTCAAGGTACCTAATCCTCCCCTCCTCAGCCGCCCTCCTGACGCTCGGTGATAGCCCGTAGTGCTCAAAGGTTGCCATGGCGGCCCTGACACTCCTCAGCGCACCCATGGCAACCATGACGTCGAGCCCGAAGCCTGGCTCCCTGTCGACAAACGACAGGTCCTTTCTTCCGGCGCTTATCAGGGAGGCTATCAGGGCCGTTGGGTTCCTGAAGAAGGTCATGCCGCTTATAGTGATCTCGTCACCGTCTCTGACTACGTCAGCCGCCTCCCTTAAGGTTATGAGCTTCTCAGAAGGCAACGAAGGCACCAAGTTTCTTGCCTATCCTACAGTTTTATCCTTAATTACATGGGCTGTTTGGTGTAATCAACGCTTATATTGCCCATTACTTCCCTGGAGGCGGGGGCAGGCTTGCTGAAGACTACGTTCATATCACAAATCTATGACAACGCGCAGGGTCTCTTAGGGCAGAAGGTCAGCGCCTGCGGGTGGGTCGACAACATCAGGGACCTGGGCGGCGTCAGGTTCGTGATGCTGAGGGATAGGACGGGCATGCTTCAGGTCGTGATAAAGAAGGGCGTGACCCCAGACGAGTTCATCGAGGCGTCAAAGGACCTGGTGAAGGAGTCCGTGGCCTGCTTCGAGGGCACCCTGGTCGAGAGCAGGAGCAAGCTGAAGTACGAGCTACAGGCAACGGACCTTAAGGTGCTCTCAAGGCCCGTTGAGCCCATACCTCTTGAACCCGCCACGAGCACCGAGGCGCAGCTTAACGTCAGGCTTGACTACAGGTGGCTTGACGTCAGGAACCTCAAGGTCTCGGCAGTCTTCCAGTTCGAGTCCTGGGTCGCCAACAAGTTCAGGGATTTCTTCAGGTCTAACGGCTTCGTTGAGATCTTCACCCCAAAGATAGTCGCCGCGGGGACTGAGGGGGGAGCTGAGGTCTTTCCAGTAATCTACTTCGGGAGAGAGGCCTACCTGGCCCAGAGTCCACAGTTCTACAAGCAGATGGCGGTGATCGCCGGCCTTGAGAGGGTCTTTGAGGTAGGGCCTGTCTTCAGGGCCGAGGCGCACCACACTGTTAAGCACCTGACGGAGTTCCACGGCCTTGACATAGAGATGGGCTTCATAGAGGGGCCCGAGGACGTTATGAACATTCTCGAGTCCTTCTTCAAATACCTTGGCAAGGAGGCAGAGGTTGACGACTCGCTGAGGGCTGTAAGGAACCACTTTGACCTGACCCTCAGGGTCCCAAGCAAGGTGCCGCGCATACCAATAAAGGAGGCCTATGAGATCCTAAAGGAGAGGTACAAGTATGAGATACCCTACATGGAGGACCTCGACCCGCAGGCCGAGCGCTACCTTGGTGACTATGCGCTTAAGGAGTATGACAGTGACTTTGTCTTCGTAACGGAGTACCCCTGGCGCGTGAGGCCGTTCTATACGATGAGGAAGCACGGGGAGCCTGACTGGACCCTCGGCTTTGACCTGCTCTTCAGAGGCCTTGAGATAGCCACAGGGAGCCAGAGGGAGCACAGGTACGACCAGCTGCTTGTAAACTTAAATGACAAGGGGCTCTCGCCTGAGAAGTTCCAGTTCTACCTCAACTTCTTCAAGTACGGCGCGCCCCCACACGGAGGGGCAGGGCTGGGCTTGGAGAGGATTGTGAAGCAGTTCCTCAACCTTGACAACGTGAGGGAGGCAAGGCTCCTGCCGAGGGACCCCGAGAGGCTAGTCCCCTGATGACATTTATAGGGATTGACCTGGCGGCCTCCCCAAGGCGAAGGACGGGCCTGGCCCTAATAGACGGCCAACAGGTAATAGTTAGCGTCGCAAGGGCCGACGAGGAGATAATAAGGTTCGTGCTCTCCAGCGGGCCGAAGGTTGTTGCCATAGATGCGCCGCTATCTCTCGGGAAGGGTCCCTACAGGGACTTTGAAAGAAAGGCCATCAAGGAGGGCTACAGGCTCCTGCCCTCGACCCTGAGGTCGATGAGGGACCTTTCACTCAGGGCCCAGAGGCTGGTACCCGTGATATCCGGCGCTGGGGCAGAGGTTATTGAGACTCACCCAAGGAGTGCGCTAAGGTCGGGCTCCTGCAGAAGCTACGCCGAGGTCCTTCAGGCCCTCGGCCTTAGGCCTCCGCTAAACGTTAACAGGGATGAGGCCGATGCTGTAGTGGCCGCGGCCATTGCGCTGTGCTACTTTAAAGGCGCTTACACCAGCATAGTTGGTAGCGAGGGCGAACTGGTACTACTGCCAAAGGGGCTCTGCGGCCCTCCACGGCATGTCGAAGGAGCATAATAGAATTTAACAACTAGAAACTATTTCAAATGACACAGTGAGGCGCTCATAGAGTTAGGACTGAAAGCCAATAGATCAAGCGGGGGATATGAAGGCCAATGTCGCAGCAGTGCCCTAAGGTGCTGGTGGTCGGTGACTGGGACGCCGACGGTATAATAGCGTCGGCCGAGATAGTCTACGCCAGCGAGGTCGCCCGCGCCTTCCCAGTCAAAGGAATCAGGTGCTCTCCTGAGCTCCGCCCAGCGAGCCCCAGGACGCTGGGCGAGGCCCTGAAGGGAGGCTGCTGGGACTACCTCATCCTGCTTGATATACCATTCACGCAGGAGGTCGAGGCTGCGCTGGATCAGCTAGCAGGGGAGGGGTGCCGGCCCAAGCTCTACTACTTCGACCACCACAAGATCACAATAGAGAAGAGCGCGTATATAGAGGAGAAGTTCTCCGCCATAGCGTTTGTCGGCCTGTCCCCCACCTCTGTGCTCGTCAAGGTCTTCCTTGAGTCGCAGGGGGTTAAACTGACGCCAAGGCTCAAGGACCTCGTCTCCAGCGCGGCCATATTGGAGGGCGGAGGGTGGCTCAGCAGGAGCAGCAGGGACGCCACGGAGGGCATGGTGAAGCTCGCAGCGTCAATGTCAAAGGCCATAAACCAGTCCAAGGACCCTGAGATGTGGAGGAAGTACGTTAGGTGGGCCGCAAGCGTCGTGCCCTTTGACCTGTCGCTGATAGCGCCCGCTAGTGAAAATGAATACGAGAGCCTAGTGTCCAAGGGTCTTGAGGTCTCCGAGAGGAGCGACAAGGAGGTCAAGGAGGCAGCTATGAGCTTAGCTATGACTGCTAAAACAGTGGGCTTCGTCAAGTTCGTCGACGCCAGGGACAAGTGGAGGAGGAGCGGGGCCTCAGCCCTGGCATCGGCTATATACAAAATGACTAAGAGCGCCGTCGCCCTGTGGACGTCAAGGGAAGATGGCGTGGAGCTTCTAATCATAAGGAGCGGCCACGGCGAGGCCATGAGGATAGCCGAGGAGCTTCACAGGCTTGGCGTGTTAGAGGACGTCGGCGGCCATGACAACATAGCCTCGGGCAGGGTCAGGAAGGGGCTCAGGGAGAAGGAGCTCGAGGATGCGCTCAGGAGAGCTTCCTTAGGCGCGTCAGGGGGCAGGCGTCCTGGCAACGTCTCAGAGTTATAGACCTAAAGCCCTGGTCTGCTTAGCTTAAATGCCTTGATAGATTGTTAAGCGCGTTTGAGAAAGGGCTGGTATTAGCTTAACCTATTTAACTCTCAGCTTGCACAACATAGAGGCTAACAGGTGTGAGACATGGCTCAACAGATTAAGTTCTGTCCAAAGTGCGGCACATTGATGAGACCTATGTCAATAAATGGGAAGCTTTACTTTGTTTGCCCCAAGTGCGGCTACAAGGAGGAGGCTCAGGGCAAGACCGCCCAGGCGCTCAGCTTCAGCCAGAAGGTCATGCACACGCCAAAGGAAAAGATAGTAGTTGTCGACGCCACGGCGCCCCCGCCCACGGCCCAGGTCCTTAAGGGCAGCGTCAGGTGTCCCCGCTGCGGTAACGACGAGGTCCTAGCCTGGATGATGCAGACCAGGGCGGCTGATGAGCCACCGACAAGGTTTTACAAGTGCACAAAGTGCGGCTACACGTGGCGTGAGTACGCATAAACAGGGCCCTGCTCAGGTTAATTATCTAGCTCTGCCAGGGCACTAAAGGTGCCGCAGAACGAACGCCCTAGAGGAGCTAACCTCTTCCCTCTACCAGATGCCCCAGGCGGACCCCTACGTCAAGTACGCCATTACTGTGGACTGGAGCCTGCTTAGCGCCTACCTGATAGTTCTGGCTGTCGCCCTGGCGGCCTACTCGGCCAAGAGAAGTCCCAACAAGGCTAGCAACGCGGTCCTCGTCATCCCATCTATAGCTAGCGAGAAGGTCAAGGACTCCCTGCTGGCCTCCCTCAGCCACAACAGGTTCCTCGGCCTTCCGATTTACGTAGTTATTGACGAAGGTGCGCCGCTGGAAAGTTACTTAAGAAAATTGAGCTGGATAAACTTAGTTGTCGTTCCAAAGGATTACAGGAGGGACCTTTTCGGGAAGGGCAGGGCCCTCAGGTACTTTGTTGAGAACTTTGTGAGGCCTGACACGTGGTATGTGTTCCTTGATGATGATAACCTTGTCCTTGATGACAGCTTCCTTTACGAGATACCCTACTATGAAAGGTACGGCTATGTGGCCTTTAACCCCATACTAGTGCCGAGGAAGGGCAAGTCATATATGACGTTTATAATGGACTTCGCCAGGCTCATCGATGACCTCTCGTTCTTCAGGTTCTTCACGGGGCTCCTTAGAAGGCCGTACGTAGGGCTGCACGGCGAGCTGCTGGGGGTTAAGGGGTCTTTTCTAATTCAGAGCAACGCATTCAATGAGCCGAGCAAGGTTGAGGACTACACGTTCGCAGCCAAGGTGCTAAAGTTCGAGGGACGCACGTGGCAGAGCAGGACCAAGGTCAGCATACTGAGCCCGAACTCGGTGATAGACCTCATAAGGCAGAGGACCAGGTGGCACGCGGGCATACTGGAGAGCTGGAGGGAGGTTCCGGCGTCGATGAGGACAATCACCATAATTAAGTCGTTCCTCAGGACCATAGGCCTCATAGGTCTATGGGTGCTGGTGCCCCTGACTCACTCCCTTCTGCTTCTCCTCATAGCGGCGCCCACGAGCATGGCCTACTGGTTCATATACGTCTACGGGGCCAAGAAGTCAGGTAGGATGAGGTACATACTCACCATACCAGCCTTCTGGATAATAGAGGGCCTGGGTTTCATCTATGGGGCGCTGAAGCTCAGGAGCAGGGAGTTCATAGTAATAGACAAGAGCGCCTAAGCGTTAATCGAGGGCTGCAGAAGTTCAACTGCCTCCCTCAGTGTCCTGTCGCGAGCTGAGGGGTCAGCCTCGCCACAGGCCTTGACTATCTTTGCAAGGACCCTGTATATCCTTATTATCTCGTCTGAGTGCACGCTGACCATGGACTCAAGCTCCTTGTAGTTAGCGTTCAAGGAGTCCACCAGGAGCTCAAGGACTGAGACCACGTCCTCCAGGTCCTCCTCATGATGGTGATGCTCATGATGCTCCTCTTCCTCGAGATGCTCCTTTGACTCAACCTCTTCAGATATCTTCTCTAGATCCTCACGCTTCTTTGGTAGCTCCATCCTCCTCCTTCCTTGACCTGTGCTCTCGCTCAATCAGCTTCCCGGCATGTATGGGGTCTGTGGGACTTAAGTGCGTTGCTACCAACTAGAAGGAGCCATATAGAGTTAACGTGGGCTTAAGCTCCAGCGAATTTAAAGGCTTCAGCTTCAGAAAGTAGGTAGGGAAGGTAGGTAATATAATGGCTTCGAATAGGGGGCCTCTGCGGAGGGCTGAGCAGTTCGACGTGGCCCAGGTTGAGCAGAGAGCCGTGGTGCTCGACTTTATGGAGGCTGGCTACTACCTTGACCCTCACAGGTGGCACAGAGAGAGGCCCGTGGCCCAGGCCATAGGGGTTAGCAGGCTCACCCTGCTTGATGGCACCCCCCTGCAACGCGTGGAGGCCCTGGAGGAGGTCACCATCGCAAGGGAGGTCATTGAGAACGTGGAGGAGCCCCTCGACCCCACCGGCAGGCGGACGAGGAGGGTCAGCATACCGATGGCCTGCATAAGCCTTGAGGGCAAGAGGCTGTGCACTCCAATAGAGAAGACGGAGCAGAGGCTCCTTGACCTCCTTAAGGCTGTGAGCGATGAGAGCCTTGAGCTCGTGAGCTCGCCCTTAGACTTCTCCAAGGCGCTGAGATCCCAAGGTCTACCGGAGAATTTCATAGCCGCCCCCAGGACGCCCATAAGGTACAGCGACCTCACGGAGATAGCTAAGAGGAACCTCAGGGAGGCGGTAAGGTACATAATAAAGTCAAATGAGAAGGTGTTCGTGGAGTTCTTCAACAGGGCGGAGCCCATTAACATAAGGCTGCACTCAATAGAGCTCCTCAGGGGCGTTGGAAAGAAGACCCTGATGGCCATACTCGACGCCAGGGCCAGGAAGCCCTTTGAGTCCTTCGAGGAGATACGCAAGTTCCTAAAGGATGACCCCGTGGAGGTCCTGACTGATAAGGTCATGGAGGAGCTCGAGGGAAGGTCAAAGTATAACCTCTTCGCTGCCCCGAGCTCGAGTGACGTGCCGTTCCTGGACTACCTCTCCGTACTTCGTGGCTCCCAGAAAAGAGGGCCATAAATGAGGTACCCTAGTGACCTGGGGCAGAGGTTCCTGGTTAACGAGGAGGGGGTAGAGCTCTTCCTCAGAGGTCTGAGGGGGGCCGAGGGCGCTGACGTGCTCGAGATAGGGCCCGGCGAGGGGCAACTGACGATGCCGGTCTCCAGGATCGCCAGGAGGCTGATAGGCGTCGAGCTCGACAGTGCGCTGGCGGAAAAGCTCTCAGCCAAGGTACCCGCTAACGTGACTGTTATAGTTGGCGACGGGAAGGCCTACGCCGAGGTTACAAGGACCCCCGTAGTGGTCTCAAACACGCCCTTCTACCTCAGTAGCACCATTGTAGCCAGGGCGGCCAGGAACAACAACGTAAAGCTCATGGTTCTCGGCCTTCAGCTTGAGGTCGCTAAAAGAGCTATTGCAAGACCTGGGAGTGAGCTCTACGGAAGGCTGTCGGTGATCTCCCAGGTCTACTTCAGGTCAAGCCTCCTTGGTGTCATGCCGTCCTCCTGGTTCAGGCCGACTCCCAAGGTTGACGCCGCCGTGCTGAGGATGGAGAGGATTATGGCTTGGGACAGCGTGGGGGAGGCCCTTGAGGCTGCGACCAGGTGTCTCTTCTCCTACAGGAATAAGCTAGCCCGGAGGGCGCTGGAGAGGTGCTTCGGCGAGAGCTCAATCAAGGCCGTTGATGGCGTGGGCCCCGGCACGAGGGTGAGGGACCTCACGCCGGGGCAGCTGTTGGGTGTTGCCAGGTGGCTGACCTCAGGTGGCTCACGGTAGTCACCCCAGCGGGCCCCCTAAGGGTTGCAACCAACGACTGCGTCTACGAGCCCAGCGACGACTCGAAGTTAGCAGTTGAGGCTCTCGTGAAGCTGAAGAACATGGGGAGAAGGTATGAGAGCCTCCTCGACCTCGGCACCGGCACAGGACTGTTGGCCCTGGCCGCAGGCGCGCTCTTCTCGCCGAGGAGACTTGCAGCCGTTGACATCTCACCACACTCGGTAGAGTCCGCCAGGGCGACTCTCGGCCCCAACGCGCTCATAGTTCAATGTGACGCGGCGAGCTGCCTCTCAGGCGAGTGGGACCTGGTTGTTCTTAATCCCCCTTACCTGCCCGCCAGGGACAGACCCTGGGACGAGTGCTCCTACTGGCAACTGATGGCCTTCAATGAAGGCGAGAATCACCTGAAGCTGTGCAGGGCGGCGGGCAGGCTCGGCAGGGAGGTGCTTGTAGTCAGATCCTCCCTCTCCTCCCTAGACGTAGACAGCTGCCTTAAGTCCATGGGCCTCCTCAAGAGGGATGTGGTAGCTGAGAGAAGACTCTTCATGGAGAGGCTTACCGTGGAGCTGTGGTTTCGCACAGGCGTTAGGTAATAAGGTTACCTGCTCACCTTAGACTGGAATAAAATAAAATATTTCTATAGTGCACACTGACTACAAGGATCCATGCCTTGGAGAGCGCCGAGGCCAAAGAACAAGAGATTATAATGCTTGACATAAAGGCCTCTAAGGTGGTTACTATAAGCGCCAAGGTGTCGCCGCTTGAGATGCAGGCCATTGAGGAGGTGGCAAGGCTGTGCGGCGTGAGCAGGAGCTACCTGCTGAGGACTGCTTTTCTGAGGCTCGTAAGCGAGATTTACGCGCTCTCGCCTGAGCTCCTTAACAACGTGCCCAGGGAGGTCCTGAAGGAGGCCGGGAGCGCTAAGGAGATGACATTCAAGTGCATTAAGGGCCCCTAGGCTCCGCCTTATAAGAACCCTACAGCCCTGAAGGCTCAGCTGACGGCGTCGCAGAGGCCCTTGGCCACAGCAGCTGTGACTTCGTCGAGCTTCCGTGAGGCGCACTCCTTAGAGCACTGTCTCCTCTCCACGGGGTCAATCTTTGATGCGCACTCCTCGTAGAGGCACGCCCTCTCAAGCTTTGACTTATCTATGTAGACCACTAACAGGCTGCCGAGGTCGCTTATCTGGAGTAGCCTAGAGACCCCGGCTGAGCTGAGGAGCCTGATAAGCGCCTGGCCGTCCTCAAGCCTCTTGTCAAGGATGAAGGCCCTCGGTCCCTGCGAGAGGGACTGGAGGACTCTCTCCGCGAGCTGTGCCTCAGGGGAGCCTGAGCCCTTGCAGAGCCTTCCGGCCTCAGTCGGGGACAAGTCTCGTCACGCCCTCGGCGGTAATACCTTACATCACCGGCCAGGCTTCAGTATAAACTTACTCCACTGCCTCAGATATAAGTTCATAACCATGACCTCCCTCCTAGCAGCGTCCGGCTCGAGGCAGCCGGTCCTTAAGATCCTTCCGTCAACTGCCTCGGCCACTATCCTCTGGTACCCCTTGGGCTTTCCGCAGTCCTCCAGCCTGAAGCTCTTCAGGAGGCCGTTCATCGCCAGCCCTTCGACCTCTATGACCTCGTGCGGGGGCTCTGGCTTGGCGTCCTTCTTCATGCTTGCTTCGCACCTAATACTGGGCTTAGCCGCCTCCCTTAAAAAGGAGCGGCAGGTACATGCTAATGCTACTGCTAGCAACAATGCCAACGCGTAGGACTAGAGGGGTTCGTCAAAGTTGCGGATCTAGCTAAGGCTGGTGATCTAAGGCTGTGCCCCGCCTGACCGTTAGACCGTCATCTTCATCTCCCCCTAGGGGATCTCTGGCAACGTGAGACCGGCGGGGCCATTAGAAGTTAATAAGACTTAAAGCTTATAAACCTAAGAACAAGGGCCCTGCATAAATATACTAAAGCCTATAAGACAAGGCGAGTGACAAAAACTTAAAGTATAGGGTTTTTCTGTACCCTACAGGGCTACATCTTTGAGTTCCGAGCACCCGGCTATAAAGGCTATGAAGGAAATCTCTGAGTTCGCCCTCAGGGCCGCAGACGCCATAGACTTGAGCGAGGTAGACAAGATGGTAGAGGTGCTCATCAATGCCTATAGAACTAAGCGCAAGGCGCTAGTCATGGGGGCTGGGCGCAGCGGCCTCGTCGGCAAGGCCTTTGCCATGAGGCTTCTGCACCTCGGCTTCAACTCCTACGTGCTGGGCGAGACCATAGTGCCGAGCGTCTCAAGCGGCGACGTCGCCATAGCTATCTCAGGCTCAGGCAGGACGGGCCTCATAGTGGAGGCCGCGGACGCCGCCAAGAAGGTGGGAACCTACGTCATAGCAATAACAACCTACCCTGAGAGCCCCCTGGGCAAGATAGCTGACCTTGTCGTCAGGATACCTGGCAGGTCCAAGATAAGTAAGATGGATGACTACTTCGCCAGGCAGATACTTGGCCTTCACGAGCCGCTGGCCCCCCTCGGCACGCTCTTCGAGGACACAGCTATGCTGTTCCTCGACGGTGTCATCTACTACCTCATGATAAAGCTAAACGTTACCGAGGAGGAGATGAGGAGCAGGCACGCCAACGTTGAGCTCTGAGTGGTTGGGTTGAAGCTGAGGCTTGTCGCTGTTGGCATTGAGGGCCCAGTCAACCTAGGCTACATATTCAGGCTGTCCAGGAACTTCGACGTTGATGAGCTTTACCTGGTGAGTCCTTCGGCCAGCGTCGCTGAGTCGCTCAGGTGGGCCGCCAGGGCCTCCGATGAGGCGTGGGAGGCCGTCGTAGTGGGCAACCTCAAGGAGGCCCTAAAGGGCGTTGAGCTGAGCGTCTGCAGCTCAGACGAGGTCTCCGCGAGGGACCTGCTCAGGACCCCTATTACGCCGGAGCAGGCGGCGGAGCTCATGAGCTCGCGCAACGGCACCGTGGCGCTAGTTGTAGGCAGGGAGAGCGTGGGCCTTACCAGGGAGGAACTGGCCCTCTGCGATCTGCTCTGCACAATCCCTGCGTCCCAGAAGTACACGGCGCTAAACGTCTCCAACGCCACGTCTATCATGCTTTACGAGATATATAAGGCCAGGGCGAGGGCGCCCCCTTACGAGCCCCCGGACGCTAAGACCGTAAGGCTGGCTGAGGCGTACGCCAGGGCCTTAACAGGCAGGGTCGGGGGCGACGAGGACGAGGTAGGGCTAGCCGTCAGGAAGGTGCTCTCCAAGGCCACAGCCGCTGAGGCCAGGTCGCTGCTCAGCCTACTCAGCAAGTCTTGCTCTTCGCTTGGCTGCAAGGAGGAGGCTAGGAGGATAGTGGAGGCTGAGGGCGAAGCTTAACGAGCGCTATTAAACCTCGAAGTAGACATTCTTGGCCTTCTGCAGCCTGTCCAGGTAGGAGCCCTCCTTGTTTATCCTTGGCCTCCCGCTCTCCTTCTCCTGCCTCATGGTAATCCCAAGCTGGGAGAGCATATCATTCATGCCGAGCCTCAGGGGGGCAGGGCTTGATGCTACTCCATGGACGCCCGGCGACCCTCCAAATACAGTGGCCCTGTCGCTTATCATGGCTATCATCATTATGTCATGCTCAGCGACGAAGGCGGCTGCATTCCTGGTCTCCGTAAGCCTCCTTATTATCTTGCCGACGGCGAGCCTCTCCTCAACGTCTAGGTGCGCAGAGGGCTCATCAAGGAGGTAGAGGTCTGCCTCCCTACTGAGAGACTGTGCAATTGCCAGCTTCTGCATCTCACCCCCGCTGAGCTCCCTGGCCTCCCTGTCAAAGAGCCTGTGAAGGCCGAGCTTCTCAGTGAGCTCTATGTAAAGCCAGCTGCCCTCAGTCACAGACTCAGGGTTAACAGTCCTCAGCACGTCGGCGACCGTCATGCCCTCAGGGAAGAACTCGGGCCCTATGTACTGAGGCTTGTAGCTCACCTTGAGCTCCCTGTAGGTGAAGGACTCTCCCTCCTCGGCTTTCAGGTCGCCTGCTAAATACCTTATGAAGGTTGTCTTACCTATGCCGTTGGGTCCCATCACAGCTATAACTTCACCGCTGTTTACGTAGCCGGGCATAACGTCAAGGGTGAAGGTGCCAAGCCTTATCCTTGCCTGAGTCCACTCGAGGTACTTGTACTGGGCCTCCTGATTCGTAGCCTGCAACGACTTAGTGAAGATTATCGGCGTGCTCCTTATTCTGACGTTCTCAGACTGCAGGTAGCCGTCAAGGAACGCGTTTATTCCGACCCTGACCCCGTAGGCCTGAGAGACTATCCCGTAGACGCCGGGCTCACCGTACAGCACGTGAACGTTGTCGCTCAGGTAGTCCAGCATTGCAAGGTCGTGCTCGACTACTATGAAGTACTTATCTTGCTTAACTTCTGACCTGATGAGCCTTGAAACCTTAACCCTCTCCCTCACGTCAAGGTAGCTGCTGGGCTCATCAAACATGTAGACGTCAGCATCCTTACTCAGGGTAGCAACTATCACAGTCTTCTGCAGCTCGCCGCCGCTCAGCTGCCTGACGTCCCTGTCCATAACAACGTCAAGGCCGATCTCCTTGGCTAAGTCCATTGCCACCCCGCGCTCATCGGCCCTCTTCAGTAGCTCCCTCACGGTCCCCCTGAGGTACCTCGGCACGAGGTCTACGTACTGGACCTTGTGCGCCACCCTCAGCCTGCCGTTATAGAGCTTCTGCAGGTACGTCTGGAGCTCACTGCCCCTGAAGTGCCTAAGGACGTCCTCAGAAGGCACCTCCTTAACTTCAACTCTGCCGAGGTTTGGCCTGAGCTCGCCTGAGAGTATCTTAAGCGCCGTCGTCTTGCCGACGCCGTTCTTGCCCAGGAGGCCTACTACTTGGCCCGCCTTCGGTATTGGAAGCCTGAAGAGCTTGAAGCCGTTGACACCGTACCTGTGTACGGCCTCCTCATCAAGCTCCTCAGGCAGATTAACTATTGATATGGCGTCGAAGGGACACGCCTTCACGCATATGCCGCAGCCTATGCAGACGTCCTCATGTATGACGGGCTTCGCCCTGGCCTTAGCGTCGGCCTCTATGGCCACGCCCTTGTGACTCTTGTTTACTGGGCAGACCGATATGCACTGGTAGCTACATCGCTTTGGCTTGCAGGCATCGTCATCTATTACGGCTACCCTTACCATCTTGACCCTTGGCTAAGGGCCCTCGGGGACCTTAAAACTTAAACTCGAACCTCTCCCCTGGCCTCAGTATTACTACCTTGGTCGGCAGCCCCCTGGAGGTCACTATCCTGCTGAACTCCTCAGGGCTGCCGTAGAGCATGGGGAAGGTGCCGTAGTGCATGGGCACTGCGACCTTGGGCTTCAGGAGTTCCACAGCCTTGGCTGCCTCGTTGTGGTCCATGGTGAAGTGGCCACCTATCGGCAGCATCGCAATGTCAGGCTTGTACACCTCTCCAATGAGCCCCATCTCAGCCGTTATGCCAGTGTCGCCGGCGTGGTAGAGAGTGCCATCCTCTGTAATTATTACAACGCCCACGGGACTCCCATGAGTGCTTGTGTGGTTGGCTGGGACCAAGGCGACCTTTATTTTGTCGTCAACTACCATGGGGCCGCCCATGTTGCCCCCTATAGCCCTTGACTCGTCATTAACCTTCTCAGCGACGAAGTTGGCTATCTCGAAGGTACTAACAACCTTAGCCTTAGGGTTTTTCTTAAGCAGCTCGAACGTGTCGCCCAGGTGATCATCATGGTCGTGAGTTATAAGTATATAGTCTACGCCAGTCACGCTCTCAGGCTTCACAGGGGACAGTGGGTTTGAGAGCCACGGGTCTATCAATATCTTCTTCCCTGAGACGTTAACCTCAAAGGCCGAGTGACCGTAGTAAATTAGGTACCCCATTTCCCATCCCTCCGCTTTGGGGGGCTCGTAGGATAAAAGGACACCTATGTGCTTTGATTTATAGCCCTCCCAAGGCAGCTCGTAGGCCGGAGGAAAGTTGATAGGCCAGGATGAGATAAATAAGATCCTTGAGGCTGGTAAGATAGGCGCTGAGGCCAGGGAGCTGGGGGCCTCCCTAGTTAAGCCGGGCGCCAGCGCAAGGGAGATATGCGATGAGATCGAGTCGCTTATAGCCAAGAGAGGCGCAAGGCCCGCCTTCCCGTGCAACTTCTCAATTAATGAGGTCGCAGCACACTACTCCCCCGGCATTGACGATGACGTGAAGGTGCCCGAGAAGGCTGTAGTTAAGGTGGACGTCGGCGCCTCCCTTGACGGTTACTTGTCTGACACGGCGGCGACCGTGGCGATAGGCAGCGAGGCCTTCCAGCAGCTGGCCCAGGCCGCCAGGAGCGCCCTCGAGAGGGTCATAAACACCATAAGGCCTGACGTCAGGGTGTATGACATAGGCAAGACTATAGAGATCACCATAAAGTCCGCGGGCTTCAGGCCCGTGAGGAACTTGACCGGCCACACGCTTGGGAGGTACGTCCTTCATGCAGGGCTCTCTATACCTAACTATGCCGAGAGAACAACGTTTTACCAGAGGTTGAGGCCGGGCACTCAGGTTGCAATAGAGCCCTTCGCAACGCCTGGGAGGGGGCTGGTCGTTGACGGCCCTAAGGCCTACATATACTCCGCCACGGGCAACATGCCCCAGAGGGTCTCAGAGGACGCCAAGAACTTGTTGGAGTACGTTTTGTCACACTTCGACACACTGCCCTTTGCAAAGAGGTGGCTCTACCCTGAGTGGAAGCCCTCGGAGATAGAGAGGACGCTTACAGAGCTGACCAGGGCTAGGGCCCTCATAGAATACCCGATACTCGTAGAGGCCTCAAAGGCACCCGTCTCTCAGTTTGAGCACACGTTCCTCATAACGCAGGACAAGGTGATAGTTACAACCAGCAGCCCTTAGCTACTACAACTTAAAAGCCTCTACGCTTTTCCGCTAATTGGAGAGAAGAAAAGTGGCTGCTGAGAGCGCGCTAGCCACGTGGGTAACCGTTGTTGTAAACATATTGTGGATAGCGCTCTTCATACTGTTCTTCACAGGCTTAGGCAACTGGCTTCAGGTGTATTGGTACAGGGCTGACATAAGGTCTAAGCTGTCCATACTAGGAAGCCTTGCTGACGACGCCAGAAAGACAACGCTTGACTTCTTAAATAAAAACGGTGCCCAGGACTCAGCTAAGTTGCTTGACAGGCTGACTGATTTCTTCACAATAGATCCTGTCAACATAGAGCCCACGGATATAATCAACAGGATGAGGCACCTTCTAAACATAAGGGACATGAGGTTCAAGGACGTCTTCGTTCAGGCTATGCCTAACGCTGACGACACCACGAGGAGCGTGGCGTCCACCGCAGCTGAGATAACGTCGGCCCTGAACTTAATATACAAGGTTGTCAGACACTACCTGCTCTTCGGCGAGAAGACAAAGAACATATACCTCATAATCCAGCTGGCCATATTGATGCCTCAGATAATGCAGATAGCCCAGGCCTACAGGAAGGCGCTAGATGACTTCCTCATAAAGGTCCCGGTAGGCGACGCCGCAGGTCCGATGGTCGCCGTGAGGCTGGCAGGACCCGAGGCTAAGTGGAGGGAAGTGACAGAGGACACCGTAGTGGCTGAGACCACCTTTGAGGGTCGCAACCTCATAATAGTTAAGGCCAAAGGACCAGGATCAACAGTTGGAAGGCCGGGGGAGGCCACGGAAAAGGTCATCAGGGAGGCACTGGCGCAGGGCAGAAAGGTCTCGCTTATGGTAACAGTTGATGCCGCCCTGAAGTTTGAGGGCGAGACGTCCGGCGAGGTGGCTGAGGGCGTCGGCGCCGCCATAGGCGACCCAGGTCCGGAGAAGATAAGGTTTGAGAGGGTAGCGACCGAGTACAACATACCGCTGAGGGCAGTCATAATCAAGATGGGCATGGATGAGGCTATACTTGCCATGAAAAAGGACGTCTACGATGGCGTTGAGAAGGCCGTTGAGAGGGTGAAGCAGATAATAAGGGAGGAGAGCAAGGAGGGCGACACAGTAGTAGTTATAGGTGTTGGCAACACGTCGGGGGTGGGCCAGGGTTGAGCTACTTTAACCTTTACCTCCTCATGTTCCTCATAGCATTGCTTGCCGCCACCACAGCAATGACTATGAAACAAATGAGTGACCTGAAGAAACTCCAGGAGATGAAAAGGAGACCTAAGATTATTACCGTTGAGCAGTGCGGCAGCTCCATAACCACAAGGGACTTCAGGGAGGGTGATTACGTCGGGCTTGCTACAGGCTCCTGCACCGACGGCACTCCGAAGAGGATAATAGGGATATACGCGCTAAAGGAGGAAGGCAAGAAGAGAGGGACGCCCATGTAAAATGTAGCAACACGATTGTGAGCCTTGTCATTGGCCTCCCTATGTCTATGTAAAGCCACCCCTGCTCTACGTTTGCGCACTCAGGGCTGGGCTGACTTTAAGCGGTTCAGAAGGGGCGCCAGCTCGCTGGAATCCACTATAAAAGTCCTCAGCCGCAAGCTCTAGCTGGTGGAGCGGTTGCGTGACACGCTGGCCTGGGAGGTCTGCGACATCTGTCACAGGAGGTTGCCAACCACTCTGTGCAAGTTAAACGGGAGGGTGATAAGGGTCTGCCAGGAGTGCCTGCTCACGCTGCAGGAAGAGCTTTCATGTAGCCAGCAGGGCGGCCAGATCCCAAGGAGGCCAAAGGAGCTTGAGGTCAACGAGAGGCTCCTGAGCTCGCTTGAGGAGGGCTCTAAGGAGAGAAAACATACTACTAGAAGGACCTCACGTTCTAGGTCAAGGGCTCAGGAGCCTGAGTAAAGCTTTTATAGAAGTAATTCCACATAAGCTTATTGAGAGTCGAAGGTGGTGACTAATGGCCCAAGGGATACCTGTGCTGATACTCAAGGAGGGAACCCAGAGGTCCTACGGCAGGGAGGCCATGAGAAATAACATATTGGCTGCCCAGGTACTGGCTGAAATGCTGAAGACAAGCCTAGGGCCGCGCGGCCTTGACAAGATGCTTATAGACTCATTTGGGGACGTCACGGTCACCAATGATGGCGCCACAATAGTTAAAGAGATGGAGGTTCAGCACCCAGCTGCCAAGCTGCTAGTAGAGATAGCCAAGGCCCAGGACGCGGAGGTCGGCGACGGCACGACCAGCGTGGTTGTGCTGGCAGGCGCGCTGCTGGAGAAGGCTGAGGCCCTGCTGGAGCAGAACATACACCCCTCGATAATAATTGAGGGCTACACTAAGGCTATGAACAAGGCGCTCGAGATCCTTGACAAGATAGCCGTCCCCGTTGACGTCAAAAACGATGAGACCTTAAAGAGGATAGCGGAGACCACGATAGGGAGCAAGTACGCTGGCCAGGGACCTGAGAGGATGAAGCTTGTCGACCTTGCAGTCAACGCAATAAAGATAGTGGCCGAGCCCACGCCGAGCGGCGGCTTTAACGTAGACCTTGATAACATTAAGATAGAGAAGAAGAAGGGCGAGAGCCTCACGGACTCAATGCTTGTGAAGGGCATAGTGCTTGACAAGGAGGTAGTCCACCCAGGCATGCCGAGGAGGGTTGAGAACGCCAAGATAGCTGTGCTCGACGCTCCGCTTGAGATACAGAAGCCCGACATAACCACTAAGATAAGGGTCAGCGATGTTGACCAGCTTGACTCGTTCCTCGACGAGGAGACCAAGATACTTAGGGACATGGTCGACCAGATAGCCGCCACTGGGGTTAACGTTGTGGTTACGCAGAAGGGAATTGACGACGTTGCCCAGCACTTCCTGGCCAAGAAGGGCATACTGGCCGTCAGGAGGGCCAAGAGGAGCGACATAGAGAAGCTCGCCAAGGCCACTGGAGCTAAGATAGTCACCAGTGTGAGGGACCTGAAGCCCGAGAGCCTCGGCGAGGCCGCCCTCGTCGAGGAGAGGAAGGTTGGAAACGACAAGATGGTGTTCATAGAGGGGGCCAAGAACCCGAGGAGCGTCACAATACTGCTCCGCGGAGCCAACGACATGCTACTTGACGAGGCCGAGAGGAACCTGAACGACGTGCTCCATGGTCTCAGGAACATAATGAGGGAGCCCAAGATACTCGGCGGAGGGGGGGCGCCTGAGGTCGAGATTGCAATGCAGCTAAGGGACTACGCCGCCACCATAGGCGGCAAGGAGCAGCTGGCCATAGAGGCCTTCGCAGACGCCCTTGAGACTATACCGAGCGTGCTAGCTGAGAGCGCCGGCACAGACCCGCTTGACACAGTGATGCAGCTCAGGTCGATGCACAGCAAGGGGCTAAAGTTCGCTGGCGTTGACGTGCTGAATAGCAAGACAGCAGAAGACATGTTAAAGCTTAACGTCTATGAGCCGCTGCTAGTCAAGAAGCAGGTCATAAAGGGAGCATCAGAGGCCGCCATAGCCCTGCTTAAGATAGATGACCTGATAGCCGCGGCGCCGCCAAAGGAGGAGAAGAAGAAGGAAGGGGAGGAGGGCAAGGAAAGCGGCGCTTCGCTAGGCGGCAGCCCTTAGAATAACCGGCTTGGTTTCCCTGGATAGAGCTAAGAAGCACCTTTCATTTTCTTTTAATGATGTTTATTAATTTAATAGCAGTTTAGGTTGATGCAAGCAACGATCAGAATAACTATAGCTGGCTGAATGCCTTCTTAAGCCTCCTGAGGCAGGGGAGCCAGTTAATATCTCCCTAGCACCCTCAGACTCTATGGTAGCACTGTTGAGCTCCCTAGAGCTACTGGCGCCAAGGCTGAGGGAGGCTATAAGGGCGCTCGGCTATGAGAGACTGCTACCTATACAGGAGAAGGCGGTGCCGGTCATACTTTCAGGCTACAACACCCTAGTGGTTTCTCCGACAGGCAGCGGTAAGACAGAGGCCGCCGTGTTCCCTGTGGTTTCACTCATGCTTGAACGCTTTCAACCTGGCGACGGCACTGTTAAGGCTATTTACATCACCCCCCTTCGTGCCCTTAACAGGGACATAACGCTTAGAATATCAAAGGTCGTGGAGTCCGTTGGCTTTACGTTCTCCCTAAGGCACGGGGACTCGGCCTCCTCTATAAGAAAGAAGTTCCTTCAGAGCCCGCCTGACTTCGTTGTAACTACTCCTGAGACCCTCAACCTACTCTTGACCATAAACTCAAGGAGGGGCATGTGGTCATCGGTCTCCTTTGTCATAGTTGACGAGCTACAGGAGCTGCTGGACAACGAGAGGGGCACTGAGCTAGCGGCCGTCCTAGAGCGCCTGGAGAACGCCTCAAGGAACCACGTCCAGAGGATAGGTCTCTCAGCCACCCTCTCGGAGAGGTCAAAGAAGGAGGCTGCGTCGCTTCTAGCTTACGGCAGACCGGTATCAGTAGTTGAGGACAACAGCGTAAGGAGGTACGTAATAGATGTTAACGTAGTCAAGGAGTCAGGTGACGGCTTTGGGGGCGCCGCAAAGAGGATAGCTGAAATTGCAAGGAGCGAGAAGGGCTCCGTTCTAGTCTTCACGAACACAAGGTCCGTGGCAGAGAAGCTGTCCTCGTTGCTCAGCAGCATGCTCGAGGACGGCAAGGTGGTTGTGCACCACGGCAGCCTCTCAAGCGCCGTGAGGGAAGAGTCTGAGAGGAGGTTCAGAGAGGGGAAGGCGAAGCTCATGGTGGCTACCTCAAGCATGGAGCTGGGCATAGACATAGGGGCCATAGACAGGGTCCTGCAGTTCATGTCGCCGAGGGAGGTCATTGCAATGACCCAGAGGGCCGGCAGGTCGGGGCACAGGTTCGGAGGGACCAGCAAGGCTACCATAGTCACATTCGACAACGTCTTTGAGGTCCTAGAGTCAGCCTCCATAGCGAGGAGGTCTGAGAGGGGGGAGCTTGAGGACCTCTCCTACCCGCGCGGGCCGCTCGATGCCCTGGCCCACCAGCTGACCGCAATGGTGGTGGAGGGGTCAGCGGGCGACCTGAGGCAGGCCCTCAGCCTGCTCTCCCGTTCTGCGCCCTTCTCCAATATAACTAGCGACGAGTTGTCTAAGGTTGCCGAGCACCTGGACTCTGTGAGAGTCCTGAGGTACGACCCGGAGACCGGGGAGCTCAGGAGGTCAAGGAGGACCTTCAAGTACCTCTACGGCGTGTCAATGATACCTGATGAGATGAACTTCAAGGTCTACGATATATCCTCGACCAACCTGGTGGGAGAGGTAAGCGAGCGCTTCGTTGAGGTTGCCATGCTGACCAGTGGCAGCACCAAGTTCAGGTTCACGCTGGCAGGCAAGGTCTGGGAGACTGTTAACATAGACTATGACGGGGAGCGCATAGATGCGAAGCCCGTCGGCGAGGCCGAGGGCGCCATACCGGTCTGGGAGGGCGAGCTCATACCAGTGAGCTCAAAGGTAGCCAGGGAGGTCTGCAGCCTCCTCAGCTTCTCCATGATGGAGCCCGAGAGGGCTCTCCAGCTTCTCAAGTCTAAGGGCATTAGCGAAGAGACAGCGAAGAAGATAGTGGACGCCGCTGAAAGGACCAGGGACCAGTGGGGAACTCTCCTGAGCTACAGCGAGCCGGTCGTGGAGGAGTCCAAGGGACTTGGCGTCCTCTACGCGTGCCTTGGTAGCAAGGGCAACCTCATGCTGGCGCTGCTTATATCAAAGGCGCTGGAGGGTAGGATGAAGGTATGGTTTGACTATATACCATATGCCATAGTGTTCTCGTCGCCCTCCGGCGTGCAGGGACAGGCCATAAAGGAGGCCCTTGAGAGGCTGAGGCACCTTGACAGGGCCGAGCTACTTGCCATGAGCTACGACGCCGTCAGGTCAACGCCACTCTACGTGGCCAGATTTCTGCAGGTAGCTAAGAAGATGGGGGTCCTCGACCCCGACGCCAGGGTCTCCATAGAGCAAGGCAGGAAGATAATGGACGCCTACAGGGGCTCCATAGTTGACACCGAGACCCTCAGGGAGATAGCGTTTGACAAGCTTGACCCACAGGCTGTTGAGGAGTTCCTGGGCTCGCTGAAGGAGGTACACGCCGTCAGCAGCTCGGAGCCGTCGCCCCTGCTCAGGGAGGTCCTTAACAACCCATACCTCAGGAGGGAGGTGGCCTCCAACATAAAGGAGGTGGCCATCGACTACATAGCGGAGGGCCTCAGGAAGGCGGCCCTGGCCAAGGAGGCACTCTTCGTCTGCACAGCGTGTGGTAACACCTGGAGTGCCAGAGTCTCCGAGGCCACGGGCATCGTCAAGTGCCCCAAGTGTGGAGCCATGATGGTAGCCCCGTTACCCGTGAGCGACTGGGGGGAGGAGGCAGCCGCCAAGTTCTCAGCGTGGAGGAGGGGGTCTCTTAAGAGGCCTACGGCTGATGAAAAGAGAATCTTAAAGGAGGTCCAGGAGAGGGCCATGCTTTACATAAACTACGCCTCACAGGGCCTCGGCAGGTATGTGATAGAGGCACTCATGACGTCAGGCGTGGGCCCGAGGGCCGCCAAGAGAGTCATGGAGGAGTACTTCAAGGGAGGTGAGCAGGCCTTCTACAAGGCCCTGCTCAAGGCCAAGGAGGATTACCTGGTCTACAAGAGGTTCATAGACGACAGGAAGCAGAGGGAGACCAAAGCCCAGCCTAAGCCTAACAACGGTTAACCCTGAACAAAAGCCTCTACCGGAAGTTATAGGCCATTCCTTAGCAGGTCCTGCTCTTAGGTCACGCTAAGGTCAGCCATGCTAAGGGCTAATTTTAAATAGCCCAGGCCTCAGGAGGTACAAAGGTGCCGCGGTAGTATAGCCCGGCCCAGTATGCGGGCCTCTCGAGCCCGTGACCCGGGTTCAAATCCCGGCCGCGGCACTCTGCGCGGGCTCATTGTATGTCTTAGCTATCGTCACTTCCCTTCTTAAATGCCAATCGCGGCCTGAAGGCGTAGATTTCGACAAGCCTATTCATCCCTAGAGTAATATTATGAATCATTTGTCGACCTAGGAGTTATGCGCATTAGCCTGAAGCTGGCATGCATTAAAGAACCTTGAAGTGCTAATGTTTTAATCCAAAAAAGCAAACCTAGTAGATGATGCCAAGTGACGGAGAGCTCGGCCGAAAGAAGGCTTCTGATAGCTCTTCTGGCGTTTAACCTCATAATACTCTCAGTGATGGTCTATGGAACTGACGGCACTGATGTAAACGCAGGACGTTTTGATGGCCTACCATTCCCCTACTATGTGCCCTACGGCACTGCCGTGATCCTCTCGCTTGTGATCTTCGCCATAGGGGCCTCCCTTTTCATAGCGAGCCCGATAATAGCGAGCAGAAAGCGCGCTGAGAGGCTTCCACTGACCTTAGCTTTTGTAGCCCTCTGGGCTGCGCTGGCCTCAACCTTCCTCGTGCTCTACCATGGGAGAATAGTGGTGAGCGGCGGGAAGGAGGACTCCTACGTGATTCAGGAGGCCGCGGCCATGGAGCTCCTAAGAGGCGTTAACCCTTACACTGCAAACTATACCAGCTACCTGCTCTCAATGACTTACATCAATAAGCTGACGCTTATATACAGCGGTGGGCCGCCCTTCAACGCCTCTAAGGCCGTTGGCTTCGTGACCATGCTTGACTACCCCGCGTTCTCATTCCTCTACTACGTGCCAGCCATAGTTCTCCACGTGCCAGGCAATGTGTGGGACGCCGTTGTCCTTGGCGCAGCTCTTGCAACCGTTTACCTGAAGCTAAAAGGGGGCGCCAGGGACCTCTTTCCGCTGGTAGCCGCCTCTGGCGCCTTCTATATAATAACCGACCCAGCTTTCTTCGACCCAATAGCCGGGTGGCTCGCCCCTTCAGTGCTGGCTGTGACGCTCATTGATAACCCGATTGTGGGTGGAGCCCTCATGGGCCTCGCCGTGTCCTACAGACAGTACGTTGCTGCCCTAGCTTTGATATACTTTGCAGTTATGCTTAGAAGGCTTAAGAGGAGGGGCTTAGCCAAGGGGCTCGCCTCCTTTACCATCACAGCGGTGCTCATCAATGCACCGTTCCTACTCGTGTCGCCTCACGCATTCATAAGCCAGGTTCTCTTCCCTGCTGAGGCCCGCTTTGACCTTGAGGGCTTCGGCGTGGCCAGCCTCTACTTTGTAATACATAAGCTCATCAATAGGCTAGCCCTATACATAGCGCTCGCCACAACGCTCATAATCGGCATAGTGTTTACGCTCAAGGTCAGCAATGTCATGGTTCCAACAGCCTTTATATTCCCAGCACTGGCGCTCTTCGCATATCCAAGGCCTCTTTACTCGTACTGGCTCTGGTTCCCGCTCCTGGGACTCATGTACATGCTATTTGACCTGGACGGCGAGGGCTCAGCTAAGGCGAGGCTTCTCTCAACAGAGGCCGTAGGGTTAGTGTCCCTGACGCTGTTGGCGTCCATCTACGCTGGAGGGTTTGTCGGCAACCTAGGCCCCCTTATGAGCATAGTACTCGTTATCTGCTCTGCGCTGCTGCCCCCGTTAGCGAGGCTGCTCGCAGCCAGTAGGGCAACTGACGACATTGCTACGACCGTAACCTTAATTCTTGGCCTCGGCGCTGTGGCGTACTTCGTTGGTAGGATGTTGGCGAGGCCCGCAATCTCCATGCTTGAGGCCTCATCCGCTCTAGCCTCAAGTTACTTATTATCGCTTAGGCTACCCATCACGATTAGCTCGATGCCATATGGCACTGAGTGGCCTAAGGACCTCGAGGGCCTCCCACTCATGATCTCGCTGGCCTCAGGACTGACGTCCAGCGCGGCCCTAGTAGCGCCCCTGTTCAAAGCCCTTCTGTCAAGGGATGACCTTTTACTAAAGGCCGCTGTCTTCGCCGATGGGGTCGTAACCTTACCCCTCCTGGCATCTGGCCCCCTGGTCTCCCTTGGGGCAATAGCAATAGTGGCCTCGGTCATTATTTACAATAGAAGCGGTCCCTCAAAGGCCACGTCAGCGCTGCTTGGCGTCTTGACCCCGCTGGCGCCGTCAGCGGTCCCCCTGTGGATAATGGAGCTTCTAGACGACAGGCCTAGCAGGAAGCACGTTGTGATGTACTCTGTTATCTTTATTACATCAGCAGCGGCCTCGGTAGCTGCAGCAGCCTTAACGCGCATAGGGCTCGCGGCCGAGCTAAAGTGGTGGGAACTGACAGCTCTAGCCTTGACCCCCTTTGCTTACGTTGTCACTAGGCGCATATATGGGAGGGCATCGATGGCCCTGCTGGCGGCCATCCCGGCGGCGCTGCTCGGCGAGTACGCTGTCACCATTTCGTTGGCTTGGGCCTCACTGCTAGTCTGCTCTGAGGGCTGCTTCAAGGGTGACGAGGCCTTCCACATAGCTTAAGATCGTTCCAAGAAGGTCAACGCGCAACTGCTTTAATGTTTTACGACCAGGGTAACGCCGCTGCGAATAAGCGCCTCTGTCGCCGACAAACATTGTTAAGCCTCCTTGAGAGGTAATATATTACATAACGTTGCGCAGTGATGTCTAAGGGGCAGGAAGCCCGCCTTCTAGGGCGGGGAGTAGTTTAGAATGCCCTGCAGAATTGCCGCTCAGGAGCCTTGCTTAGACTTAAGCGTGGCGACAAGGGGTCCCTGCGCCTAAGTTTAGGCGCAATAGTTCTGGAAGCCCATGAGTCCTTTTAATACCCTGAAAGACGAGAGGTCTGGGGCCTTCATTTGGTGAAACCAACGTGAGCATAAGTGGAAACCCTGAAAAGCTTGCAAATGAGGCTATAAAGAGAGCCCTTGAAAGCTATGATTCCCTGCTTAAGGATGCTGAGGGCGCCGCTGAAAAGCTGATAACGAGCTCCTACTCAGAGGCCGAGAGGAGGCTCAGGTCAACCATAGAGTCCAAGGCCGCAGAGCTTGAGGAGAAGCTGAGAAGTGACCAGGCAGCCGCGGACCTACAGGTGAGATTCAGGGAGGAGGAAGTGAAAAGCAAGGCAATAGATGATGTCATAGATGAGGTCATGTCAAGGCTTCGCCGCGACAGGGGAGAGTGGTACATAAAGTACGTCCAGTCAGCGCTCAGGGACCTTGAGGCTGAGGCTAAGGATCATGGGGGCTTCGTGGTTATGGCTAACAGGGATGACAGGGAGCTGGTGGCAGGCTTACTGAAAGACCTCAAGGACTTAGAGCTCTCCGACGAGAGCGTCAATATAGTTGGTGGCATTATAGCCGTCTCAAAGGACGGCAGCATGAGGGTTGACTACTCTATTGACCAGTTTATAAGCGAGAACCTGCCGTCGCTCAGGGGAGTGGCTTCAAGGGCCCTGTTTGGGAAGTGAGTCGCCATGGCTGTGAGGGGAAGAATATACAGGGTCGCCGGCCCTCTTGTCGTAGCTGAGGGTATGACTGGCGTTCAGATGTATGAGGTCGTTAGGGTAGGCGAGGAGGGCCTAATAGGCGAGGTCACTAGGATAAGGGGCGACACTGCCTACATACAGGTCTACGAGTCGACGAGCGGTCTAAGGCCCGGGGAGCCTGTCGAGGGCACCGGGGCGCCGCTCAGCGTTGACCTTGGCCCGGGCCTGATTGGAAGCATATATGACGGCGTTCAGAGACCTCTGCCCCTCATAGCATCCCTCATAGCGAAGACGAACCCGGCCAGGAGCGTATTCGTGGAGAGGGGCGTCAGCGTGCCGTCAATACCGAGGGACAAGAAGTGGCACTTCATACCATCAGACAACGTGAAGCCAGGCGACAAGGTTGGCCCGGGTGACATCATAGGAGTCGTTGAGGAGACGCCGATAATAAAGCACAAGGTAATGATACCGCCAGGCATGAGCGGCACTGTTAAGTGGATGACGAGCGAGGGCGACTACACCATAGTTGATCCCGTGGCTGAGGTTGACGTAGGAGGCGGCGACGTGAGGCAGGTGTTCCTCTACCACAGGTGGCCCGTGAGGCAGCCAAGACCGTACACGCAGAAGCTTGAGCCGACGGAGCCCCTGATAACTGGCGTGAGGATTGTAGACCTGCTCTTCCCCATGGCAAAGGGAGGCACAGGCATGATACCTGGTGCCTTCGGGACGGGCAAGACCGTGACGCTTCACAACCTAGCCCAGTGGTCCTCGGCCAACGTTATCATCTACATAGGCTGCGGGGAGAGGGGCAACGAGATGACAGAGGTCCTAGACAAGTTCCCAACATACAAGGACCCGTGGACTGGCAGGCCGCTTATGGAGAGGAGCATACTGGTCGCGAATACAAGTAACATGCCCGTGGCCGCGAGGGAGGCAAGCATATACGTTGGTATTACCATGGGCGAGTACTACCGTGACATGGGCTATGATGTGCTCCTGGTGGCAGACTCCACTAGCAGGTGGGCTGAGGCCCTGAGGGAGATGGCTGGAAGACTCGAGGAGATGCCGGCCGAGGAGGGCTACCCAAGCTACCTGGCGTCAAGGCTGGCTGAGTTCTATGAGAGGGCAGGGAGGGTTGTAACCTATGGCTCCCCGCAGAGGATGGGGAGCGTCACAGTAGTGGGTGCTGTCAGCCCGCCTGGAGGTGACTTTACCGAGCCTGTGACAACCCACACGAGGAGGTTCACCAAGGTCTTCTGGGCCCTTGACGCGGCCCTGGCCTACAGCAGGCACTATCCTGCGATCAATTGGATATCCAGCTACAGCGCCTACGCAGAGACCGTGGCCGCCTGGTGGCACAAGAATGTCAACCCGCACTGGTTTGAGTACAGGCAGGATATAATTAACATACTCATTAGAGAAAACGAGCTCAGGGAGATAGTAAGGCTCGTGGGCACGGAGGGCCTGAGCGAGGAGGATAAGCTAACTCTGGAGACCGCGAGGCTAATCAAGGAGGGCCTGCTCAAGCAGAATGCCTTCGACCCAATAGACACGTTCACTGTCGTGCAGAAGCAGTTCGCGCTGATGAAGATGTTCGTCGAGTTCCATAGGAGCGCCAGCGCCGCCGTGAAGAGGAACGTGCCGGTAAGCAAGATAAAGGACTCCCTGGGCAGACTCTACAGCTACATGATGAGAGCAAGGTTCACTGTACCAAATGATAAGTACGAGGAGATAGAGAAGACCACGCAGGAGATAGTTAACATTATAAACAACATAGGAGGTGGCCAGGCGTGAGCCTCCTAGGAGCTAGGGAGTACAGCAAGATAACTGAGATAAGGGGCCCCCTGCTCATAGTTGACGGCGTGAGCAGGGTAGCCTACGACGAGATAGTTGAGGTTGAGCTCAGCGACGGCGAGAGGCGCAGGGGCAGGGTCCTCGAGGTTGTCGGCAACACGGCCGTAGTTCAGGTGTTCGAGGGCACCACAGGCATATCGACGACCAGCGCCAGGGTCAGGTTCCTTGGTAGGACACTCGAGATGCCGGTGTCGGCTGACATGTTGGGCAGGACCTTCGACGCCCTGGGCAAGCCAATAGACGGAGGGCCTGACATAATAGCTGACGAGAAGTACGACATAAACGGGGCGCCCATAAACCCCGCCGTGAGGGCGTACCCTGAGGACTTCATACAGACCGGGGTCAGCGCTATAGACGGTATGAACACCCTCGTGAGAGGGCAGAAGCTGCCAATATTCAGCGGCACCGGTCTCCCCCACAACGAGCTGGCGGCCCAGATAGCGAGGCAGGCGACCGTTAGGGGCGAGGAAGAGGAGTTCAGCGTTGTCTTCGCGGCTATAGGCGTGAAGTATGACGACTACATATTCTTCAGGAAGTTCTTTGAGGAGACAGGCGCATTGAAGAGGGTAGCTATGTTCGTCAACCTAGCTGATGAGCCAGCTATGCTGAGGCTCGTTGCCCCTAGGTCGGCCCTCACACTGGCAGAGTACCTAGCCTATGAGAATGACATGCATGTTCTGGTTATACTGACTGACATGACGAACTACGCCGAGGCCCTGAGGGAGATAAGCGCCGCCAGGGAGGAGGTGCCGGGGAGGCAGGGCTACCCAGGCTATATGTACAGCGACCTGGCCAGCATCTATGAGAGGGCAGGGAGGGTGCACGGGAGGAAGGGAAGCATAACTCAGATGCCCATACTGACTATGCCAAACGACGACATAACTCACCCAATACCTGACCTGACGGGCTACATAACTGAGGGCCAGATAGTTCTGAGCAGGGAGCTCTACAACAGGAACATATACCCACCCATTAACGTACTAATGAGCCTGTCAAGGCTTATGAAGGAGGGCATAGGCGCCGGGAAGACTAGGGAGGACCACGCCCAGGTGAGCGACCAGCTCTATGCGGCCTACAGCAGAGGCGTTGAGCTCAGGGGCCTGGCGGCTGTCATAGGTGAGGAGAGCCTGAGTGAAACGGAGAGGAAGTTCCTTAGGTTCGCTGACCTCTTCGAGACGAGGTTCCTGTCACAGGGCATAAGGGAGAACCGCACCATAGAGCAGACCCTTGACTTGGCCTGGGACATACTTGCAGAGCTGCCAGAGGACGAGCTGACAAACATAAGGGAGGAGATGATAAAGAAGTACCACCCCAAGTACAGGTCCCAGCAGTCTCAGGCGCAGGGCCTGAGCACCAAGGCTTAGGCCTCAAGTTTTTAATGCCTAGCAGTATCGTTAACTCTTTACTAGAGACTAATCGACGGTTTTAGTGGAGCGTCAATAGGCTGGCGTACCTAGTTTATCTTAATAATGTAGTGAGCTTTTCTTCACGCCTGCTTGACCAGGAGCTGCTTTAGGTCCGACCTCTTCACGATAACCTCAAAGCCAAGTGACTTAAGTGACTCCTCTAACACGTCCTCACGAACTCTCCTGTCAAAAGTAATTACGACGTCCTTTTTGTTACCCTCCTTTATAAGCTTCATGCTGTCAACGACCACTGCACCTCTTATCATGTCACTTATGTCCTTATCTGGCACCACATAGTCCTTGAATTTCTTCTGCTGGAACTCGTAGAACTCGTCGAAGTTCCTCACTATTCTCAAGGCCTCCATGACATCCTTGGACTCCACGTTGAGCCTCTTACTGACGTCGACTATGAGCCTCTCAGCGACGTCTAGGGGTACTCTGACGCTCTTGTACTTCCCCATGTCAACCTCCAGCGTCACGCTTGCCAACCTTTACACCGAGCTCCCAGTGAAGCAAGAGGCTTTTAGCCTTGACGTCTCACTCTTCGAGTTGCCGATGATGTAGGTTAAAAGCGGTGAAAGGTGATCGAGGCTAGGCGGCTGAGGCTAATGAGTCCGCGCGGAGGTGTAGCCTCGCTGGCGGGACCGCAAATATTCATGAAGCACTGTTGGGTACAGTTAGCGAGGGAACGCGTATGACTGCATGCGGGGTTAGCGTTGTCAAGCTAAGTGGCTCCCTTGTCAGTCCCCCCTCAGCTACCTACCTCAGGGGCCTCAGGGAGGCCGTGGAAAAGGTCGTAGCTGCGGGGTGCAGGCTCGGCATAGTTGTAGGCGGAGGCGGGACCGCAAGGTCGTACATAGGCGCCCTGAGGGAAATAGGAGTACCTGAGTCCATACTTGACGAGATAGGCATAGAGTCAGCGGTCCTGAACGCCATGACGGTGGCCTCCGCACTATATCCAAGGTCGCCCCTAGAGGTGCCGAGGAGTATTAGGGAGGCCGTCACAGACTTTGAGGAGGGCCTCGTCCCTGTAATGGGAGGGCTACAGCCTGGACAAAGCACCAACGCTGTGGCTGCCGTATTGGCTGAGGCCATAGGCGCTCGCATCATCTTGAACCTGCTCAAGGGGGTGTCTGGCGTCTATGTCGGGGGTCCGCCCGGGGACCCTTCGGCTAAGCTTAGCAAGAGCCTCTCGTATGACGAGCTTGAGGCGGTCATTAGGGATAAGAGGAGCCTCGCAGGGACCTACGAGCTGTTCGACTCAGTGGCCCTTAACGTTGTGAGGAGGAGTGACATAACGGTCAGGTTCGCCAACGGGGAGGACCCAGGAGTTATATATAGAGTCCTCGTGGGAGGAGAAGACTTAGGAACATTAGTTAAGCAATAGGCAAGCCGATCTTGCTAACCAAAAGCTAAGGGCTCAAAGCTTTGCGAAAAGTCACGGCGCCCCTTAGAGATTATTGATATATACGCCTTAGCGTGAACTATGATATAACGAGGCTCATGCTGCGCTACCGCCCTCCACCTCCTCGGAGCCGGAGGCCCTTGAGGACCCTCTAGCACTCTTTGGCCTCTTGCGTCTTGAGGAAGCCTTCTTTGCCTTCTTTGTGCCCCTGGAGGCCCTCCTTCTCTTCTTTCTTACGCTCTCGCCGGCCTTCTTAAGAGCGTCCTCTACCTTCTCAAGATACATAGCCTTAGCTTCGTCTATCGATATCTTGCCCTCCTCGGCCTGCTCAAGTATGTCAAACGCGTCGAGCATTATCTGGAGCAGCTCCGGGCTGCTGACCTTATACTCTAGGCTCTCTACCCCCTCAGAGGGTTCCCTGCTCTCCTCAGCGGCGCTAGTGGCCTCTGTAGCCTCGTTGGCCTCCTCGTTCGTCTTCTCCTCGTCCTCGCTCACGGAGGACCCCTCAGCAGTATGCCTATGTTTCTGAGAGTGAGTTAAAAATTTAAGGTGAGGTCCCTGGAAGGCAGTCCCTTGCGCCTTTATGATAATAGATTCACCTGCTATGGCCTTATTGCATACATGCACTTGCGCTGAAAAGGCCTTAGAGTCGCTCATCATGTGACAAGATGAACGACAAGCCTCGCCCTTCAGGGCGGGGAGGGGGTCATATGTGGTTCGCCTAGGGCTCTAGAGGTAGCTTAGCTTTTAAAACCCGGCTGGACCTTAAATATAGGCCTCCATCAGCCTTGGCGAGGCGAACGCTGGTGTCCGGGCAGGTGAAGCTGTACCCCACCACCAAGGAGGAGATAGTCATAGGTCCCCCTTACCTGACCAAGTACGAGAGAGCCAAGATAATAGGGCTCCGCGCGCTGCAACTTGACAGCGGTGCCCTCCCGCTAGTTGACCTTGAGAAGGTCAATGTAAAGAGGGACCCTATAGAGATAGCAACTTACGAGCTGGACCATGGCCTCCTTCCGCTCTCGGTGGTCAGGTACACGCCGTCAGGGCTTGTCCAAGTGATACCTATAAAGCTCCTCACGCAGTAGGGCTCATCAACGCTTTTAAATAGCCTAAAGCCGATAGAGCCAGGCTTGGTGGGATCGCATGGTTAAGGCGCCAAAGGGCTACAGACACAGGACGAGGAAGCTCTTAACAAAGGGCGTGAGGGAGAGAGGCGCAGTGCCGAAGGCCAGTGTCCTGTTCTATCCATATAAGGTCGGCGACAAGGTCACAGTACGCATAGACCCCTCGTTCCACAAGGGCATGCCGCATAGGCGCTACCACGGCCTTACGGGAACCATAGTCGGCGTGAGGGGACGCGCGTACGTCGTCTCAGTGCCCATTGGCAAGAGCACTGTTAAGACTATAATAACCTATGCGGCACACCTCAGGCCCCTAAAGGCCTGACGGTGAGGTGCCTTCGACCTATGCTAAGGAGAATAGAGAGCAGAAGGTACCTAACGTACGCCGAGGCCAGGAAAATACTAGAGGACAGGGTAGCCGAGAGCGGTGGCGCCCTTAACCCTACCCAGGACAGGACCTGGCAGTACCTGAGGCTGTTCGGCAATATTGACCCAGGTACTGCCAGGGAGGCTGTTGACGAGCTCGTGAAGGGCGGCATACCTGAGTACCTAGCGGTGGAACTCGTCAACATGTGCCCAAACGAGGACGGCTACATAAATACCATATTAAGTTCTGAGGAGGGCCTGAAGATTAACGAGGAACTTTTGGGTAAAGTGAGGGAGGTTCTAAGTAAGGCCTGCGCCCAGCAGGGGCAGTAACGCCGGTTTAGGATACGAAGCTTTGATCTAAGGACGGACCTAGGCCTCGATTACAAAAGGAACTCTATAAACTAGCGCAGTACCTAAATCATGCCCTAGAGGGCCGATTAACTTGGAACGCCGAGCCCATAAGAATGAACGGCTTAAGTAACCTGCGCGCTCTCACGCGATTTGACCCTTTAGGCTAACAGCTGGGCCTTGCTGACGGCTCCCCGCCCTGAGGGGCGAGGGCTCTGCGCCCACTGGGGCTTTTCCCCTCACCTGTCGGGCGCCCCCACGGGCGCTGCATCACCTCTCAGGCCCCGCCGTCAGCCTCGGGGAGGCGCGGGCTCACAGCCTGCTAAGCTCGCCCGCGCCCAACCCCATCCGTTGACAAAGGCCGAGCCTATAAGCCTTTTGCCATAGAACCCCGCCGCGTGGGGAGACCCCGCCCTAAAAGGGCGAGGCTTCACAAAATGTGTGAGGGTGCCCGATTGAGGGGCTGCAACATACCGCAGCAGTACGATGTCATAGTGGCTGAGAAGCCCAGGGCAGCCGACAAGATAGCCCACGCGCTGGGGAGGCCTGCTAAGTGCTTCATAAACAGGGTGCCCGTTTACTTGCTCAGCGTTGACGGTCACAACTTAGTCGTAGTTTCTAGCGCGGGCCACATGTTTGGGCCCTCAACTTCCATTAAGGGGCTTCCCGTTACAACGCTTAGGTGGGACCCCATATGGCGCTTCGACAGGAGGTCTTCATACCTTAAGCCGTACTATGAGGTCCTCTCCAAGGTACTGCCGAGGGCCAGGTACTTCGTAAACGCCTGCGACTATGATATAGAGGGAAGCACTATAGGCTACAAGATCATAGAGGCCTTCGGAAGCCTGAGCAGGGCCAAGAGGATGAAGTTCTCGAGCCTAACGCCAGCTGAGCTGAGGAGCGCCTACAGCAGGCTCCAGCCACTTGACGTTAATAATGCCATGGCTGGCATAGCAAGGGCCGAGATGGACTGGCTTTGGGGCATTAACGTCTCAAGGCTCCTGATGAGGTCCTACAGGGAGGCGGCGGGCGAGAGGATCTCCCTCAGCGCCGGCAGGGTGCAGACTCCCACGTTAGCTGAAGCTGTGAGGAGGTGGATCCAGGTAAACTCTCACGTCCCTGCGCCTGAGCCCTCAATAACCGCGACCCTCTCCCATGGAGGGGTTGAGTTCAGCGCGTCACCGTCAGGCTGGGGCGCCGAGACCGTCAAGGATGCTAGGGCCATAGCGCTGGAGGTCAAGGAGGGGGGCTACATGAAGGTAGCCTCTGTAAAGGCTTACTCTGAGCCTATCAGGCCGCCACCCCCCTTCAACTTGACTGACCTGCAGAGGGAGGCCGCGAGGATCTACGGCCTCTCGCCCTACAGGACGCAGGAGGTCGCCGAGGACCTTTACTTAGCGGCGCTGATAAGTTACCCGAGGACTAACAGCGAGAGGCTGCCTCCTACACTTAACTACAGGGAAGTCATGGATGGCCTGACGAGACAGGCCAAGTACAGGGGGCTCGTGGAGCTGCTCCTGAGGCAGACCAAGGGCGCTCTGAGGCCCAGGGAAGGGCCTGCTGATGATCCTGCCCACCCAGCCATATACCCAACAGGGGAGATGCCCAGTAGGCTTGACAAGGTTCATGAGGCTATCTACGACCTCATAGTTAGGCGGTTCCTGGCGGCCTTCGCGCCGCCAGCTGAGGTTGCCAGGGCTGAGGCGCAGCTGCTTGACGTTAAGTTGAGGAGGTGGGAGGCCCGGGGGCTCTCCATTATAAGCGAGGGCTGGCTCAAGTACTACCATTTCCACAGGCCCAGCGAGGCGCAGTTACCCCCGCTGAGGGAGGGCGACAGGCCGAGGGTAGAGAGGGTCACAGTCAAGGTCTCCTGGGGAGGCCCAGGGGTCAGGCTGAGCAGGCTCTCGCTGCTTGAATGGATGGAGGCTAACGGCCTGGGCACGAAGGGCACGAGGGCTAGGACAATAGAGACCCTCTACAGGAGGGGCTTCATAGTGCAGAGGGGGAGGCAGACGGAGATAACAGACCTAGGCTATGCCGTCTATAAAGTACTCAGCAACGTCGCCCCAGAGCTGCTTAGCGTCTCGCTCACAAGGCAGTTTGAGGACATGCTCGAGGGCATTGCTGAGGGGAGGCTCAGCAGGGACGAGGTGGTCGGTAAGGCAAAGAAGTACATCTCAGAGCTTATAGCTAGCCAGCTGAACGGCAACGTGAAGGTCATAGGGGCCACGATGGCAAAGTTCGTAGGTAAGGTGAGGCCCGAGGGGCGCTGCATCATATGCGGGAGGCCGGCTGAGGGGGGAGAGCTCTGCGAGCTCCACCTGGAGGCCAAGAGGAGGCTTGAGAGGTCCCTGGAGGACGTGGCGAGGAGGCTGGGGGTCAGCGCCGACGAGGCCCTGAGGAGGCTTGCTAAGAACAGGCTGACGGGCAGGTGGGTTAGGGAGGTGGCGGAGCTGGCGCTGGCCGGCACGCTAAGGCTGGACGCTGGAAGGGTTGAACATGAGTGAGAGGCCGCCCACGTACGGTATAACCAGGGGCTGGCTGCCCCCCACGACAACTCCATACACATAATAGTATGGGATCCCGCTGACCTCCGTGCCGTTGGCGTCAACCGTGCCGCACAGCGACGGGTAGCCTGGGTCCGGGAGGGGGTTGTTGTCGCCCTTGGTTACAAAGCAGAGGACTCCGTTATAATAGTACTTATAGATCACCCTGTGTATTATAAGGGCGTTGCTCAAGTAAATTCCATAGAAGTTGCCGGTGAACCTGTAAACTATAACGTCACCCACGTTTATATCAGTTGGGTTAACATGAACTATAAACACCACGTCGCCACTCTGCAGGGTTGGAAGCATGCTTATGCCGTCAACTACGACGGCCTGGAGCCCATAGGCTACATGAAGGTACAAGAATAGCGCAACGATAACAACTATCGCAACAACTGCCAGGCCGCTAGGTGAAATTGACCTGCTCCCGCTCTTGCCGGACATCACTGATGCCAGTGAAGGACCCACACACAATCCTAAAAAGTTTTACCGCAATTAAACGAGAGCCCCTTGAACTGGAGCTCCTCAGAGGTTGCAGGTCTTACATGTACTGTTCTCGTCAGCCTCTACCTCGACAACGTTGCTGTCCTTTTTAACCTTGAAGAGGTCGCCAAGCCTTGAATCGGCGGAGGCCTCCCCAGCAGCCATGTACCTTTTGACTAGTGCCATCCTCATCGTCGGCTTCTTGACGAGCCTCAGTGGCACCTTGCTCAGCTCCCTCCGCTGCCCCCCGAAGTATATGACCTGTACCCCCTTGCTCTCGTCCCTGTACACCGTGACCCCCTTGAGGCCCGTCAGCCACGCTGCCACGTAGGCCGTGGCCACTGCGCTGACGTCCGCATCCTTTGGCAGGTTGACAGTCTTACTTATAGCCTGGTCGGTGTAGACCTGGGCGGCCGCCTGGTGGGCTATGTGGTACCACACGTCAAAGTCCATGCTCGTAGCGAAGAGTTTTGCAAGCTCCCTTAGCTCAGCTATGAGCTTCTCAGCGTCCCACTTAGCCCTGACCAGCACCCCATTAACCTCCTGCATCTGTGCCTCCCTCACGACCTTCTCAACGTCCTCCATGGCCCACCTGATGCTGCCCTTGTGCCTTGATATGGCCTCAAGTATTCTCTCGCCCAGCTCAACTGGGGCCCCGACGCTCTCCAGGGCCCCATAGAGCCTGTCCCTGAACTCCTTCACGACCTCCCAGAGCTCCCCTATGGTGACCTTCCTTAGATATACCAGCGCGAAGTAAGGCTCTACGCCGCTGCTAGTGCCAGCTATAATTGAGATAGTGCCGGTTGGCGCAGTCGTGTTAATAGCTGTGTGCCTCGGGGCCCTCGCGCCTATTGACCTACCGTAGGCCTTCAATGACTCCCAAAGACCTGCGGGGTCGTAGATAGCCATGGCCAGGAGGTGCCTAGGGCTCCTGGCCAGCTCCTCAGGCCTCATCCTTTCAGCCTCGGCAAGTGTCTCCCTAGCGACGCCGAAGACCTCCATGAGCACCTTCTCTAGGCTCTCAAGCCTCAGAAGCTTAACGGAGCCGTCACGCTCAACCCTCCTTGCGGTCTCGCCCTCAAGCTGCCCCATAATGTAGTCGCTGAGGTTGATATCATGATACTTTATCGTCACCCAACTGTCCTTGATGCTCAGCACCTCAGAGGCCTTCAGCAGCGCTGGCGTCAGCAGCTCCACGGTGTCCTCAGGCCTCGCCTGCCTCACGCACTTAAGGCTTGACCAGTCGAACTCCGCGCACTCATATGCTGGAGCATGGCCGAGCTTGGCGCCAAGCTCCCAGCTCCTCTTCCAGGCCTCGGCCTCAAGCAGTGCCATGGAGGCCATCGTAAAGGCTACAGCCTCCTCGCTGTCATAAGGCATGTCAAGCTTGACAAGCGCGTTGGCTAGCCCCATTATGCCGAGCCCAACTTTCCTGGTGAACCTGTTGACCAAGTCCTGCCTCTGGTCGGGCTGCCTGTTGAAGTCTATGACGGCGTCAAGTCCATCAATGGCAAGGTCAACGTCCCTTGCGAAGGCCTCAATGTCAAACCTGCTGCCCCTCACGTACTTATCAAGGCTAAGGGAGCCGAGGTTGCAGCTCTCATATGGGTACAGGGGCTCCTCGCCGCAGGGGTTGGTCGCTGAGACCGCGCCAAGCCATGGCGTTGGGATCCACTTGTTGTGGTTGTCGATTAAGAAGAGGCCTGGGTCGCCCCCCTCCCAGGCCCCTCTAACTATCTCCTCCCACAGCCTCCTGGCTGGGTAGTGCCAGGCGTGCGGGTTCTTCCTTGAGGTGTCGACGTCCTCCGGGACCTTTGAGAGCGCCTCTTTAACGACCTCCTCGAGTACGTTGAGGTATGGGGTGCTAACCTTACCCTCCTTAAGGAGCTTGAGAGTTCTCCCCTCGCCCGTTGCAGCGGAGACTGCGTAGTGCAGCCTGTAGAGGCCGTCGCCCCTGTCGCTGTACCTTGGGTTGACCATCCACCACTCCTCATCATTTATTATCGCCTTCATGAACGCGTCATGGACCCCTACACTTATGTTGAAGTTAGTCAGGAAGACATCCTGCATCGGGGCCCTCTTGGCCTGAATGAAGCCGGCGTCTTCAGGGCTTCCACCGCCCTGGGTTAGCCTTGAGAGGGCCTCCAGCGTCGCCCTCTCAACCTCGTAGTAACCGTCATCCTCGAGCTGCTCCAGGGTCCTCCTGTACTGCTCTAATATCGCAACGACCTGCGGCGGCAGAGTTGAGGCCAAGGCCTTCCAGGGGTCGTAGTCAGGGTTGTAGAGGTCGGGGTGCCAGTCGTGGAGGATGCCCATGTTAGCGCCCCTCCTCTTGCCGCCCTGCTTAACGACGTCTGTAGCTATGTCATAGAGCCTCATGAAGCTCAGCGGGCCGCTGGCCACGCCGCTAGTTCCAGCAACTACATCCCCTCTTGGCCTCAGCTCGCTGAAGCTGAAGCCCTGTCCTCCGCCGTACTTAAATGTCATCGCCTGAACCGTTAGGCCGTCCATTATGCCCCTCATGTCATCATGCACTGGCGTGACGTAGCACGCGCTTAAAGCACCCCTGGCGCCGTCGGAGTACATGTTGAAGAGCGTTGGGCTGTTGAACATGAAGCGGCCATCAATCATGGCCCTATAAATCTCCTCGGGGTCGACCCTCTCCCTGAACCCCAGGGCCACCCTCTTCATTACCATTGATGGTGTCTCTACGAACCTTCCTCTCAGGTCCTTTGTCATGTACCTGCTCATGAGGACCCTTATGGCATTATACGTGAACTTCATGTCATCCTCGCACAGGCTCTTCACACAGCCTGGCAGCTCAGCCAAGGCACCCCCATTCGGGGCGCGCCCACTGTAGGCCTGAGAAACCTCGGCGTAAATATCTGAGAGAAGGAGTTTCTTAGCCTCCTCCTCAGCCTCAGGTCTCGTCAGTGAGGCCTTAATGAGCTCAAGCTGCCTAGCGCTGCTGCCCATTATTTAGCGTCACCCCTCCTGCTAGCACAAAAGACTACGGCAGCTGGCAGCTTTGACACATAACGCTTTTGGGCCTGTGAGCGCTCTGTCGCTAGCACCAGAACTTGCAAGAGCGGACCAGAGACGCCCCATAACTTCACCAAAGCGCTCTCTAAGTGCCCTATTGTGATGTAATGGATAGTACCGGCAACACCTAGCAGTATTACCTGCTGGCCCGCAGCTGGGCGCCATAATCATGTCATCCGCCCCTTGGCAGAAGGCCTCTACGCTTGCTTTTAGTCTCACAATAGCAGAGCTACTCAGGGGCTCCGCCGAACAGCTATTATTTGAGGCGGAACCCTGCCTGTGAGCAGCCGTGAGCGGCGGCGTAGCTGCCTGCAGTGTCTGCGGCATCAGGCCAGCCAAATACTACAGAGCCTCCAGCGGCGAAAGGCTTTGCGAGAGGTGCCTCTTCGGGCTACTTGAGAGGGCCGTGGCCAGGGTTCTTGGGAAGGCTGAAGCTAAAGAAAACAGCTCGTTTGTAGTTCCCATAACATCCTACTCCCCCTCCAGGTCGCTTCTGGCCGCCAGGGTCCTGGCCCAGGTCGAGAGGAGGTTCAAGTCAAGGATCTACGTGCTTGTGCCGACGTTTTATAAGGGACTTGGGGAGGACATCCTTAAGGGGGCACCTCAGGCCGCGAAGGCCCTCTGGGCCGAGGTCACGCCCCCTCCGCCGCCTGAGGCGAAGTTGATCGCCTGCATAAGGTATGACAGGGCGTGGGCAGCCGCCGCGGCGAGACTTCTTGGCGCGGATTTTATAGTGATGCCAACCGCGAGGACCTCGTCAACGATCATTGCGCTGGACTCGTTGATGAGCGACGGTGGCCTTGGCCTCACCGAGGCCGCAGAGCTACTTGACCTGGGAGGCCTGAGATCCGTTAACGCCTTCTTTTACGTAGAGGATGAGGCCGTCGCTGCCATGGAGTTCCTGGAGGGCGTCGCAGAAATAAGCCCAGCGTGCCGCGCCTATGTAAGCGTCAAGGGCGTCTATGAGTCGGTGGCTGGAAGGCCTGAGATAGACCACAGCTCAGCTGACGTAATAGAGGGTCTCCTCAGCGCCGCCCCCTACAAGAGGTGCCGCGTGTGTGGCGGGGCCTCGGATGGGGAGGTGTGCAGCTACTGCAAGCTCATGAGGCTTGAGGGGCTCCAGGTTCGCCTCCTTTAGTCTGGCTCTGCTGGGCGGACAGAAGGCCTGAGAGCGCCTCCCTCTCAGCCCTGCTCAGGTGTATCACTATTGCGAAGCCCTGCCTGGGGGCCATGCTTGGCGGCCTAACGTCGTCGTCAAGTACGACGTAGCCAGCGGATATTATCTCCTCAACCAATCTGGGGTGAAGCCTAGAGGCCAGGCCCTGCAGGAGGCTGGCAAAGTTAAGGTGCCTCTTCAGCTCGCCCTCGCTCAGCTGGGCGCCGCACACAATGCATGTCAGGTCCGGCGTCACGGCCCTGAAGCCGCAGCGGGGGCACTCAACGGGCGTTGGCCTGCCGTACTGGGACCAGAGGGCCCTCAGAGAGCCAATAATATCATCAGCCCTAAGCCTCACAGCCTCCCTGTAGAGGTAGGGCGCTGCCCTCCCGGCTATCTCAGGGGCGTATGCCACTATGAACTCGAGCTGTTCCCTCGTCAGGGGCCTGCCGCTCGAGAGCAGGGAGGCCGCTATTGTCTTGAACAGGTTATCCTTCATAGCAACTATCCTCTTCATTGCAGCCTCCTCCGTCAGCTTTGAGGACCTGGACTCGGCCAGGGAGCCGACTATGGAGTAAACTATGTCCTTTATATCTACGGCCTTAAGTCCTATCAGATCAAGGCCAAGGGCTTGTATCAGCCTCTCTGAGAGCGACTCTGATATGGACTTAATCTCTTCCTCGCTGGTTGAGCGCTTTGGCTGAGCCCTGCGCCTCCTCTGCTGGGCCTGTTGGGCGTCCTGCTGCTCTGGCTTTCTCTTACCCCTAGGCAAAGCTCGCATCCAAGCTGGTGAGGGAGTGAGAGAAGGTAAAAGCTGATGACCCTCGGAACGCGTTTACGCCCTCGCCACCAAGGATATTATTGACCAAGCTTGGAGAGCCAGGGCTACGACCCGCTCGAGAGGGCCGAGGCCGTGAGGAGACTCGTGACAATGGAGGTTAACGGCGTTGAATATAGGGCCTACTACAGGTTCAGGGCTGACAGGTGGTACGGCGGCATAGCAACTGGCGACGTCATCGGCTGCGACCTCTCCTGCGCCTTCTGCTGGAGCTGGAGGTTCAGGGACAACGCCTCGCTCGGAAAAATGCTGTCGCCGCAGCAGGCCTTTAACAGCATCTATTCAATAGCCAGGTCAAATGGCTTCGGCCAGGTCAGGCTGAGCGGCGCTGAGCCCACCATAAGCAGAAGGCACCTGCTCGACCTCATCAGCCTCTTCGAGGAGAAGGGGTTAGCTTTCGTGCTTGAGACCAACGGCCTCATCATAGGCGGCGACCAAAACTTTGCAAGGGAGCTGGCCAAGCATGACAATGTAGTTGTCAGAGTCTCCTTCAAAGGAGTGACCAAGGAGGAGTTCCACAGGCTGACGGGAGCAAGAGCCAGTTTCTTTGAGCTCCAGTTCAAGGCCCTTGAGAACCTGGTAGCTGCAGGCCTTGAGCCCGGCAGGGAGGTCTATGCGGCCGCCATGATAGGCTTCAGCGACGATGAGTCCATAAGGGAGTTCGTCTCAAGGCTGGCCGAGATAGACAGGAGGCTCACCGACGTCGACTGGGAGTACGTCATACTTTACAGGCACGTTGAAGAGCAGCTCAGGAGGCTGGGCCTGCGACCTAAGAGGGCCGTGACGCCTAACGGCGTGCCGCCCTCCATGATATAGATGCCCTGGCTAACCTTGATTAGGGCCTGGTCTCACTGATCTGCGGAGAGGCGTTTGGCTGAGGAGCTCCTCAGGGAGGCACAAAAGTGCGTCTACTGCGGCTTCTGCGAGAGCGTCTGTCCAACTATGCCGTTTGGACCACACAGAGGCTATGGGCCGAGGGGCAGGGTAACTGTGCTAAGGGAGCTCCTAGAGGGGACCGTAAAGCTAAGCGATGAGGTCATCTCAAGCTTTTATAGCTGCCTCCTCTGCAACGCGTGCTCAACGGTCTGCCCGGCCAGGATAAGGGTTGGGGACCTTATGAGGTCCGCGAGACTTCTCCTATGGGGTGATATGCTAACGTCTGAGGCGGCGGTGAGGACAAGGTGAGAGGCGTAAGAATATCCTCCGTACTGAGGTTCATGAGGACCTACACCAGGCTCACGGGCTACCCAGTGCCCGCCCCTCCAGGGTTCGCCTCAGCCTGGTCAAGAGGGCTTAACATCGATGACAAAGGCTCATCAACGCTCCTATTTACAGGCGCCCTGTACCAGCTGGTTCCCTATATAAATGCAACGGTTAGGCTGCTCAGCATAGCTGAGGAGAGGGGGCTCTCAAACATCCTTAGCGTGCTGGAGAGGCTGGCAGCGCTGAGGCCAGGGGCCCTTCAGGGCCTTGTGAGGCCGGAGAGGCGGGATCTGGAGGAGTCGGAGAAGATACTGAGATCCATAGTCAACGCCCTCAGGAGCTCAGGGGTCAGGTTCTCCTACGACCCCCGCGTCTCAGACATGTACAGCGGGGCGCTTATCCTAGACTACGGCGTGGCGGATGAGCTTAAGGAGCACGCAAAAAGGGTCTCAGAGGCTATAGAGGCGGGCGGCTACGAGACAGTAATAACCGTGGACCCTCACACGACCCTGACCCTCATGAGTTATAGACAGCTGGTAGGCCTCAAGGTGAATGTCGTCAACTACCTTGAGCTAGTGAGGCCTCTTAAGAGGGTTAGGCTTACGGCGACGGTCCATGACTCGTGCATCTACGCCAGGGACCTGAACCTGTGGGGCAAGGCAAGGGAGCTGCTCAAGGGGTCTGGGGTGAGCGTAGTTGAGCCGAGGAACTATGGTCCAAAGACTTTCTGCTGCGGCGGGCCCGTTGAGTCGCTTTCGCCAGGCCTAGCCAATGCCATAGCTAAGAGGAGGGTCGCCGAGCTCAGGGAGGCAGCAGACGTTGCAATAACCATGTGCCCGATCTGCCTGAGCAACCTGAGGAGGGCTGGAGGAAACGTAATTGACTTATCAGTTGTAATAGGCGGTGACGCTGAAGGTCAGTAACTAGACCCTAAGAGCACTGCACCTGACCAGCGCCCTTGTGCTGGCATATCATAGCGCTAAAGGCGTTAGCCAAGGCCTAAGGCCTCGGCGAGCAGCTTTTCCACGTTGAACGGGGTAGGCTTTGACCACTTGGTTGGAAGCACCAGGAGCGTTATATTGAGCCGGGCCGCCACCTTCCTTATAGAGTCCTCGTCTGATACTATGTGTTTTAGGACTATGGCTATCCTATAGCCGTCGCTAGCGGCTTGTCGCAGAGCCTCCTCAGCGCTCCTCTGGTCGCTGGCCTCTATTGTCTTCATGCCAGTCATCCTGAAGAGTGGCAGCGTCAGCCTATCGCCTATGACGACTACTCCCGTCTCGCCGCTCTCCACTTCCGGCATAAGCCCTTTGCCCTGTTGCATTTACTTGTAAGAGTTTTAAGCCTTAAGCTTCTACTGTCTTACGCATGCAAGGTCAGATCTAATCGACCATTCTAAGGACTTAAAAACCCTTTAGTGCAATGCCTCCTTGAGGAACCTATGCTAATTGCAAACAGACTAGAGGAGGTACTGATAGCTCTGCCCAACGAGCAGTACGACAAGGCTGTGGCGAGCCTCGCGACTATGGGCATATTTCACGTGGATAAGCCGCCCAAGCAACTTGCGGCTTACGCTAACAGGGGTTACATGCACCTCATGATGGAGTCGTCAGAGCTTAAGGCTAAGCTTGAGGGCTTCTTCAAGGTCATGGGCATGACACCATCCATGGTAGATAACGTCAAGATTGAGGTGAGCAACTGGGAGGGCACCTTCAGGGGCATTGTGAAGGCGCACAGTGACCTTGAAAAAGACCTTGAGAAGCTGTCCGCTAGGGCCACAGAGCTAACGACAAAGATAGCCGAGCTACAGGAGATCATAAAGTTCCTGGAGCCATTTAAGGGCATGGTCTCTGACGTCACGGCTGCGTGGAGCGGGGGCACGTTGAGGGCTGCGGTGGGTCTTATAAGCGCGAAGGCCCTCGTCAGCGCCATTAATGTGGCTATGAGGAGGGGGCTGCTTTACGCCTCTGAGGCCGTTGATAAGGAGACTGCAATACTTGCTGTGGCTGGCGAGGCTAATAGCGTCAGGGAAGCAGTCTCTGAGCTCACGAGAAGCACTGGCTGGAAGCAGCTCATAATACCGCCCGAACTGAGCGGCAGCCCCTCGACAGCGTTTAATGAAGTCAACGGCAAGCTCTCAAGCTTAAACGCTGAGCTCCAAGAGGTAAGGGAAAGCATAGCGAAGAGGCTGCCGGAGCTCCAGGAGTACTACACATCTATCTCAGCTCTTTCAGAGGTCTTTAAGATATTAAATTACTCGGCGAGAACCGACACGATGACCTTTATTCGTGGTTTCGTTGACTCCAGGGACTCAAGGAAACTGAGGAGCGGCCTCGACGCCTGCTGCGGCGGCTCATACATGGTTATGAGCCTAGGCCACAAGAGGGGTGAAACATATGTCCCCTCAAAAATAGACCTGCCCGGCTACTTCAAGTGGTTTGAGGACATAGTCGACATGTACAGCACTCCCTCTAACAATGAGATAGTGCCCACGCTGTTCCTGGCCATAACAATGCCCATAATATTTGGCCTCATGTTCCCCGACATAGGTCATGGGCTTATGGTCCTGCTATTTGCACTTCTCTACATAGTGCCGAGGAGCAGGAACCTAGGTAAGGTGATTACAATCCTTGGGGCGGCCGGCATGATAACGGGTTTCCTGGCTGGTGAGTTCTTCGGCCCAATACCAGCTCACTTCGTCGGCCTTGACGCCTTCTGGCGCTCGCTTGGCTTTAAGGTGCCGCCCCTTGAGTCCCCAGTGGCAACAGCGTATGAGATGCCAGGCAGCAATTACACCACTATACTCTTCAACGAGATCCTCGACCTCTCATTCTGGATAGGTGCATTCATGTTGATCTTCGGCAACCTGCTTGGAATTGCCGACGACCTTATAAGCCATGACTATGAGGACCTTGTCGCGAGGAGGGCCCCGCTGACGCTGCTGTTCCTCGTTGCAGGCTTACCATTCTTAGTGTACTTCAACGCATATAAGGCTGGCTATATTATAGAGCTTGGGCTCCTCGGCCTCGGCCGCGGCGGCCCGATGGGTGCATTCGTACTTTACGGCGGCTTAGCGTCACTGGCATGGCTTGTGCTGGGCGACGGCCTCTACAAGGTATCTGTGGGCGAGGGCTTCAAGCTTGACCCATATGAGAGCTTCCTTGGGATCTTTGAAGGTATGATAATGGCCCTCGCCAACACCGTAAGCTTCCTCAGGATAATGGGCCTTAGCCTCGCGCACGCAGGCCTAATGATAGGGTTCACTGTGCTGACCTATGCTATCCTGACCTCCCACCCGACGCCGCTAACCATAGCGTCTGCGGCGGTAGTTTACATTATAGGAAACCTGCTCACGGCTGGGCTTGAGGGCATAGTGGCATTCGCGCATGACCTGAGGCTTCACTTCTACGAGTGGTTCAACAAGTTCTACAGGGGTGGCGGTGTGCCGTTTAACCCAATAAGGCTTCCAAACGTCACCTTTGTAATCCTCACCTGACCGCTGAGAGAGGGCGCTGTGAGGAGAGCTGGTATTACTGACACCCTTGATTGTGAAGAGTGACACCAGGACCGAGCGCCCAAGCTTAGGTAATCGTTAGATAGAAAAGAATATATAAGCCTGTGATACTTACCTTTTAAAGCGAGACGGAGCTAAAGGGTTGATTCTAATGACCGAAGCTAGCGAGGAGGTCAAGGGGGCAGTAAAGTATAGAGACACGTTAGTCTGGTTTATGCTGTTTATACTCTCAGAAAGGCCCATGCATGGCTACGAGATAATAAAGAGAATAAGGGAGCTCACTATGAACCAGTGGAAGCCAGCCGCGGGCTCCATTTACCCGCTCCTTAGTTACATGAAGGACGTAGGCCTCATAGACGTAGCGAACGTTGAGGAGAACAAAATTAAGGGCGGCAAGAGGATAATATACACGCTCACCGAGAAGGGGTGGCAGGAGTTCAGGGACCTCATCATGAGGAAGAGCGCTTTGTACATGAACTTCATTGACTTCATCGTCAAGAGTTCCATAAAGCAGCTCAGAGAACATGGATATGCGCAGGATGCCGATGCCCTGTGTAGCCAGCTCAGCCAGTGGTCAAAAGACCTCTCCAATGTTCTTGAGAGCGAGCTTGAGTGCGCCGCTAAGACCAAGGCTCCTTCTAAGTAACCATTGAATAGCATTAGCTAGATCAAACACCACTCGATGACTTTACTTAGCCAGACCTATGGGTCTACCTCAAGAGCATACTTAAGGCATTACGTGGGTAAGAAGTTGTTGCGTCTTTAAACTTACCGTTAAGGCCTTAGAAAGCGGGTGCACCTTGTTAGTCCTAGTAGGCGCCGGCCTCAGGAGGTCGCAACTGACTAAGGAAGCCGAGGAGGTGATTAGTGGCGCCGATGTAGTACTAGTGGACACCTACACTATGCCAGCAGCACGCTGGCTTCTGGAAGCTGCCAGAGAGCTGAACCCAGCAGCTAAGGAGGCAACAAGGACGGACCTGGAGGACAATTCCGCCAATATAATAGACCTGGCCAAAACACTTGATGTTGTCATTATAGTTCCCGGTGACCCACTCATAGCCACCACGCACTCCTCGCTCGTAGTTGAGGGCAAAAGGAAGGGCGTTGAGGTAAAGGTCGTTAGTGGCGTCTCAGGCATATGCTCCATGGAGTCGTTACTTGGTCTTCACTTTTACAAGTTCGGCCGCACCGTGACCCTGCCAGGCCCCTGGAGGGGGGTGAGCGCTGACGAGGCCGCCATAGAACTGCTGGGCAACCTCTGCCGTGGGCTTCACACGATACTGCTCCTCGACGTCTCGCCTGAGGGCAACAGCCTTAAGCCCTCCGAGGGCCTCAGGGAGCTCAGGGAGTCCTTGGCGAAGCTTCTTCAGGAGGGTCAGCTGTCGCTCATTTCAAAGCTCCTGGTGCTCCTAGTTTCCATAGACGACCAAGTCCACGTGAAGCGCCTCAGGCTTGACGCCCCATTGCGTGACTATGAGGTCCCTGTCGGGAGCCTGGTGGTGCCTGGGAGGCTTCACGTGAGCGAGAGAGAGTTCCTCCAGTACGTATACTCCATACCTGACAACGAGCTTAGGGCGCATAACGAGACCCTAGCCATGATGGACACATGCGGCCTATACTTTAAGGCCCTCTCCCAGCTGCGCTCTTCGTAAGGCCCTATTGTTAAGGGCTAGGCACTTAACAATAAGCTGATATCGATTATGTCTGTGGTCAGCTTAATTAGAGTCGGGCCTCAGCCAATAATGGGAGGTTAGGTGGGGACCAGCGCACAACAGCAGGATATAGTTGATCAAACGATATCAAAGTACGTCGAGGTGGCCGACAGGGCGGAGCTCGGTGAAGGGGCCTCCAGGTACAAAGTGGTCGACGTCAAGGGAGACCTCACGAGCTCCTTCAAGGGGCTCTACAGGGAGCTCGTGAGGTTAGGTATGGCGCCCGCGCTCAGAAGGGACAACGACGGGTCGCTCGCACTGATATTAGTTAAGTACAGCCAGAAGTCTAACGCGGCCCTGCTGGCTAGCCTCGCGGCACTAACTATCGTGACTGTTTACATCTCCGGCCTAGCCCTTGCTGGACTGCCTGGGGGAGGTATGCTGACCCCCATCCTCTACTTGGTGGGGCTCCTGGGCCCTCTGCTAATTCATGAGTCAGGGCACTGGATCTTCATGAGGAGGTTTGACGTCCCAAGGAGTCCGCCATATCTAATCCCAGCGCCGCCGCTCCAGCTGGGCTTCCTAGGAACCTTAGGCGCAGTGATTAACATGAAGTGGGTGCCCGCCACAGCTGATGAGTTGGCAATGATCGGGGTCGCGGGCCCCTTAGCAGGGTTTCTGGCGGCCATCCCCGTGGCGCTGGTGGGGCTCCACACGTCGGCCATAGTGCCGGCGTCAGCCGTGCCCCCTGGGTCGTCGCTATCAGTAGTGCCGGTTATCATGGACCTCCTCCTAGCCTTTATACACACACCCTCAGGGTACGTCGTCGAGATGTCGCCTCTCACCTTTGCCGCTTACATAGTATTCTTCGTCACCTTCCTTAACCTCATACCAGTGGGCCAGCTCGACGGGGGTCACGTCCTTAGGGCTGCGCTGGGCGAGAAGGGGCACATGGCAATATCACTCCTGTTCGTAGCAGTGCTGCTAGTGTCTGGCATTTATATGCCGACTCTTGGCCTCTTCGGCATAATTGCCCTCTTCCTGCTGCTACTTACGAGGGGGAGGCACCCAGGTCCAGCGCTGGAGGGGTCAAGACTTACCGGGCTGGGGGTCGTGGCCGTTATAATTTACGGTATTCTATTGGCTCTAACGCTGCCCGTCCCCTCCTGACCTGTGAGCTTTCCTCATAGACATACCTGCCGCCCCTCAGATATGAGAATACAGAGCTCACTAAAACTAGTGCTACAGAGATCATTATTTGGAAGCCTGAAGTCACATAAAGTAGTTTCAAGCGCCTTTAAGACGGGAACCTCAAGCTCCAGCAGTAGCACAACCTTACCCATTAAATGCCAAAGAAGTAGTGGGCCCGGCCGGACTTGAACCGGCGACCTCCGCCGTGTAAGGGCGGCGTCCTATCCAATCTAGACTACGGGCCCTCGACCTCGGACCCCGCCGGGCCCAGGGTAGATAAGCCGCCTCCCCTTAAAGGCGTTGCCTTTATTTGAAGGCATTCACATTCAGGGAGCCTGAGTAGCCCTTAAATGACTCAAGGCTCTAGAGGGCGTGGGGCGAACAATGTATTATGACATGCACTGTCACCTGAATGAGTTCAGCGACGCTGAGGTGGAGGACATTTTCTCTAAGCTTAAGGAGCTAAAGATAGTTGCCGTCTCAGAGGACGTGAGTAGCTTTAACAGAACCCTAGAGCTGTCTGAGAGGTTCCCCAACGTGATACCATGCGCAGGCTTTCATCCTTGGTCGCTCAAGAACCACGACATCTCTGAGGCCTGGGAGCTCCTAAGGCTAGCAACGAGGAAGGGCGTCAGCTGTATCGGCGAGGTAGGCCTTGACAGGAAGTTCATGCAGGTTGACAGCATGCAGGCGCAGCTGAAGGTTTTTAGGGCCTACGCTGAGGCTGCTAAGGAGCTCAGCGCGCTCCTCAATATACATGCGCCTGACGCCTGGCGCGACGCCCTTATGGAGGCTGCTGAGATAGGGGTCCAGAGGGCCATGTTCCACTGGTACAGCGGCCCCCTCAACTTGGTACCAGAGATTGTGGGCAGGGGCTACGCCATTTCGATAAACGTGGCCATAAAGCTTCAGCCAAAGCTGAGGGACGTGGCCAGGGAGACCCCCCTGAGCTCAATGGTCTTTGAGAGCGACGGTCCGTACAACTACCACGGCCTAAGGCTGACGCCGCTGATGTTACCTGATCTGGCTGAGATAGTGTCGCAAGTGAAAGGCCTTCAGGTGCCTGAGGTCCTAGAAGCCGTTGCGAGGAACTCGGAGCGCCTCCTCACCAGGTAGCTCTCGGAGTCAACTACTATAACTACGTCGCCGCACAGGCGCGCCTCGGAGACGCTGAGCGCATATTGGTACTCAGCCATCTTAACCCTTGAGCCCCTCAGACATATGCCTCTTGAGAAGTGGGGCGCCGCAACAACAAAGGTCTCCGCCTCGCCTCCCTCAAAGGCCGGATGAAAGCCGCACCTCCTGGACAGGCTAAGTATCTCCTCCACTTGAACCTCGTCCTGCACGGGGACCCCGAGGAGCCTCTCAGGCAGGCCCGCGGTCGTTATCTGGCTTATTATAAACACTATGCCTTCCCTGACGAGCCTCCTCAGGTACTCCTCCGGCTCCTCCCCCCACTGGGGGTCGAACACCTTGACTCCGAGGTCCCTTGCTATCGCTGAGAACCTATCATACTGGTACCTGCTGGCAACGCCTCCAACCGTTATGGCGTCAAAGTCGTACCTTGCCTTAAGGCCCCTGAGGCCCTCCCTGAGCTCCTCCACCTCAGCCTCCTTGACGCCGCTCACCGGGATCATGAAGTGCCTGTCCCCGAAGCCCATGGCCTCGGCCTGAAGCCTCGTGAGCTCCACGAGGGGCCTGTGAAACATCCAGCTGTCAGGCCTTGAGGGCATTATGGAGGCCAGGCAGGCGACTTCTGCGCCGTCCTTTATGGCCCTGTAGAGCGCATAGGCGCTGTCCTTGCCACCTGATATGAGGCCACAGATCCTCATGGGTAAATCCTCTCGCGCAGCCTCGGGAACGGTATGACGTCCCTTATGTGGTCAATGCCCGTTATCCACATGACCAGCCTGTCAACCCCTAGGCCGAAGCCGCTGTGGGGCACGCTGCCGAAGCGCCTCAGGTCCAGGTACCACTGGTAGTCGTCTGGGTTCAGGTTGTTCTCCTTTATCCTCTGAAGCAGGACATCATACCTGTCCTCCCTCTGGCTGCCTCCCACGACCTCGCCGTAGCCCTCAGGCGCCTCAAGATCAAAGCCGAGCGCCACCTCAGGCCTCCTGTCGCAGACCTTCATGTAGAAGCTCTTGAGGTGCTTTGGGAACATTGTGAGGAAGAAAGGCACGCGCTCGTCCTGAGTCAGGACCCTCTCCTCGTCAGCCCCTATGTCGTCACCCCACTTTATGTTGACCCCCTTCCTCTGAAGCCTCTCTATGGCCTCGTCGTATGTGACCTCGGCAAAGGACGACTTAAGGGTCTCCTCGAGCGGCTCCTGGTTCCTCCCGAGGAACTGAAGCTCCTCCTGCCTCTCGTCAAGGACCGCCTTAACGGCGCTCTTGACAAGGCCCTCCACGAACTTCATCATGTCATGCATGTCCATCCAGGCCGCCTCGCCCTCAAGGTGCCAGTACTCGTAGAGGTGCCTCCTTGTCCTGCTCCTCTCCGCCCTGAAGCTTGGCGTCAGCGACCACACACGCTCAAGACTGAATATCATGACCTCCAGGTAGAACTGGGCGCTCTGGCTCAGGTAGGCCTTCCTGCCAAAGAAGTCAACTGGGAACAGAGTGGCGCCGCCCTCAACAGCGCTCTGGGTCAATATTGGGGGGCTTACCTCCCACCAGCCGTTGGAGGTGAAGTGGTCCCTCAGGGCCTTGAGGACCGTGGCGCGTATTCTCATTATCTGGGTCAGCTTCCTTGACCTGAGCCACAGGTGCCTAACGTCGAGCAGGTAATCTATGCTCTCGCCGCCCTTGATCGGGAAGTCATCGGCTAAACCTATTATGTTGAACTTCTCTACCTCGACCTCCTTGCCCCCTGGGGCCCTTGGGTCGCTCCTTACGACTCCCTCGACCTCTATTGACGACTCTATGGTAGCGCTGCTTGCCTGAGCAGCGACGTCGGCCTTTGACCTGTCCACGACACACTGAATTACGCCATCAGCGTCCCTCATCACAACAAATACCTTTGAGGCCAGGTCCCTCTTGCGGTACACCCAGCCCCTGAGCTTAACCCTCTCGCCGTCGCCTCTAGCCAGGGCCTCCCTAGTGCTTATGAAGCCCTCCTGCATCACGTGCCCTGAGGGGATGCGCCCTGGAGGTCTTTTATGTTTGGCCTTGCCGTCTGCCCGCGCCCAGCAGGGACTTATAGTGAGAGTAAACCGCGCTTCCATAGTCCACATAGCTCGATATAATTTTACTAATCAGGACCGCCGGCACCATTGCTACAATTATATACGCGACCCTCCACAGCACAGCCTCCCTGCCGCTCAGGAGCAGCGAGAGCGAGTACTCGACCCCGACCTCACCCCCAGGGGTAGGCAGGTTGCCCCCAACGTACGACATCATGAGAGCGCCGAAGTCCCTTACAAACCCTGCCAGCCCTCCCCTGGTTATTACCAGAAGGGACAGCGCCTCTATCACATAGGAGGTGACCGATATCAACACAATCAGGGTCACAGTTCTTCTAGAAGTCACTATGCCCTCCAGTGATCTCCTAAAGCTTTCGGTCTCCTCTCTGACTAAGCTGGCCGCCCTGCTCCCCATAAACTTAGCCAGTCCGCCCATTACGCGCTCCAGGAGGCTACTGGAGAGGACCACAGCCCACGTGACTATAACCAGCACCGCGATCACTACAACTATGGCTGACCGCGGCACCTCAGGAAGCGCGAAGTAGATGGAAGCCAGTGCCGGTAGCATCGAGTCAGCGAAGGTGGCCGCCATCGCTATTGAGAGCGCATCAGAGGGCGGAGCCCGCGTAGAGTCCCCTATCACAGCCGCCGCTGTAGGCACAGCCCCTGAGAACGCCGGCGTAAGCACGCCAACGAAGAGGCTAGAGAAGTGTGCCTCCAACGCCCTAAAGGGAGACAGCCTATAGCCCCTTAGCCTGGCGGCTACGACGAACCTTAGGCTCTTTAAAGACTCCTCGGCGAAAATTACGAGGGCTGCCGCAAGCAGCAGGACGTACCTGCCAGAGACGTAATAGATGATGTTCTTTAATCCGCCCCCTATAACTTCAAAAACTATCAGCACTAAGGCCACAAAATAAGCAACTGCAACAACTATGTACATTCTTCTATTATCGCTGCCGCTACTCTTTTCACCTTCCTCCTTTTTCATTTGGGCTAAAGTCACGCTCCACGCTGCTCCACTGCTTTGGCTGCTTCTTCGGCCTTCCTCTCTATGTAGTTCACGATCCACTTTATAACAGCCCTCACGAGGACGTATCTCGTCCCCTTCAGGTAGAACTTGTCAACGATGTCCCTAGCCCAGTAGGCGCTGTGCCTAAGCGTGGCCTTCAGCAGATCCACGTGCTCCGGCCTTACCATGTTCCTTCTGAACCACTCCATGTTCTTAAATGCTCCCATAGGCACGAAGAACATGGGCACTATGAGGCTCCTGTACGGCCTCAGCTTCTCGACTAGCTCAGTCGTAGCAACCACGTCGTCCGGCTCCTCGCCGGGCTGGCCAACTATCAGGGTGGCAGCTGGTATCACTTTGTGCTCATGCATTATGGAGAACGCGTCCTCTACCACTTCAGGGTACTTCTCGACCGGGTAGGGGGCCGCCTTCGCTGGCATGACTTTCCTAGCAAGCTTCACGCTACCAGTCTCCAGGCCTACTTCAACGCCCAGGTAGCTCTGCTTCTCACTGGAGAACATAATGTCCGTCAGCTTTGTTATTAACTTATGCTCATCCTCGGCGTACTTCACGGCGGCCAGGCTGGCGTGGCTCCAGCCTATGGGCTCGTCCGTCAGCTGCCTGATTGCGGTATGCAACTTTATAAGCGCATCAGGCCTTGGCTTTATACCATCAGCGTAGTAGAGCAGCACGTCCTCGCTGTGAAGTATTATGCCCTTCTCGCCCTCCCTCATGTTAACCTTTATCTCCTCTATAACGTCATCTATGGGAATGAACCTCCACGGCCTAAGCGTGACGCTGCAGAACTTGCAGCCCCTAGGGCAGCCCCTCATTATCTCCACTAGCCCGTTGACGCTCGCATGCTTTATCTTAGGTATCTCCTCGGCCGTTGGGGGCACGTCATAGGAGCCGACATAGATGTAGTCCGGCAGGGGCTCCCCTTTAATGGCCCTGTCCACAAGGTCCGTTACTACCCTCTCAGCCTCGCCGTCAATTACGGTGTCAACCCCCCAGTTCCTCCACTCGTCAAGGCTCCAGAGCCACTGCCAGGCCGCCGGCCCGCCGACTATTATCTTGACTCCCCTCCTCTTGGCTTCCCTCACCACAGGGCTCTCCATGAACTTCCTGAAGCTGACCCTGTTGAAGGGCTCCTTTCCTGTTATAGTCCACCACTCACTGCTCGGAGGCCCATAGGCGAAGAAGTCGTGATGGCCTATCATGAGCACCTTCATAGTGTCAAGGTGCTTCCCTATATGGTCTGGGTCAACCACTGCCGCGTTAAAGCCGGCGTCGACCAGGGCGGCCTCTATCTTCCTCAGCCCGTAGGTGGCTACCTTGGGTCTGCCTAAGCTGTCCACCTTAGGCTTCGGCGCTGCTATCCAGGCCCAGACCCGCTCCGGGACCCCGAAGGACGGGCCTGTCGTCATAAATCCCAGGAACTCATGGTGATGGTGATCAGTCATCATACTTCTGTCAGTGGTTATTACTACATCGAAAGTCAAGTCCTGCTCACCTCCTTCTCCCTCACCACAACTATGGTCTGGGCTATGAAGTTGGCCAGAACCTCTCTGGCCCTCTCCATATAGCTTATGTCGTCAGACTTCACGACCACCATGACTCTCTTCGCGCCCTTCCTCATGCTCTCAACTATCATCCTCTTAAGGTCGTCGTCGCTCTGCGCCTTTGGGTCCCACCTAATAACGTAATAGTTACCGCCACCTGCATCCAATGTAAACCTGCTTCTTTGCACCTGCAAAGGCCGTCTCCAGACTATTTTGGCACGGCCAATATAAAAGTGTCCTTCAATATTCGTATTAATTGAATAATATTGTTTTTTATTTTCTTTTTAGGTTATGACCATCCATTTTATTAGGCCTGACGCAGGAGGTACAGTGGAGGTGCGCCGATTGGCCGAAGACAACAGTCAGAACCAGCAGAGGCAGCCCTCCAACGAGGTTGTCCTCAGGGTCTCCGAGGCAAAGCCAAGAGACTCAGGGAGGAAGAGAGTAAGGATAGACATAGACGTCATGAAGGAGCTCGGCGTGGAAGCCGGTGACGTAGTAGAGATCGAGGGTAAGAAGAAGACCGCAGCCATAGTGTGGCCAGCCCTGCCGGAGGATGCGGGCCTTGACATAATAAGGATGGATGGAAACCTGAGGAGGAACGCAGATGTTAACATAGGAGACAAGGTAATAGTTAGGAAGGTTGAGCCCAAGCAGGCCGTTAGGGTTAAGCTGGCGCCCACCGTGCACTCCATTTCTATAGATGACAGCTTTAAGAAGTACGTGAAGAAGAAGCTCATCGGTCTCCCGCTCGTTGAAAACGACATAGTGCAGATCCCAGTCATAGGCCAGGCTGTTCAGCTAGTGGTAATTGACACAAAGCCTAGAGGCGTCATCATGGTAACTGAGAAGACCGTCATCGATGTCCTGGATAAGCCCATAACTACGACGTTCCCAAAGGTTACCTATGACGATATAGGCGGCCTACACGAGGTCATAGCGAGGATAAGGGAGCTTGTGGAGCTGCCGCTCAGGCACCCAGAGCTCTTCAGCAGGCTCGGCATTGAGCCGCCAAAGGGGATACTGCTGTTCGGCCCACCAGGCACAGGCAAGACCCTCCTCGCTAAGGCCGTTGCAACGGAGAGCGACGCCTACTTCGTGGCAATAAACGGCCCCGAGATAATGAGCAAGTTCTACGGCGAGAGCGAGCAGAGGCTGAGGGAGATATTTGAAGAAGCCAAGAAGAACGCCCCAGCGATAATATTCATCGACGAGATAGATGCCATAGCGCCCAAGAGGGACGAAGTCATAGGCGAGGTTGAGAGGAGAGTCGTGGCCCAGCTCCTGGCCCTTATGGATGGCCTTGAGGGGAGGGGACAGGTCATAGTAATAGGGGCCACTAACAGGCCTAACGCCATAGACCCGGCCCTCAGGAGGCCAGGGAGGTTTGACAGGGAGATAGAGGTTCCCGTGCCCGACAGGCAGGGCAGGCTCGAGATACTTCAGATACACACCAGACACATGCCCTTAGCTGACGACGTTGACCTTGACAAGCTAGCAGAGATGACCAAGGGCTACACGGGGGCTGACCTGGCGGCCCTGGCTAAGGAGGCAGCCATGCACGCCCTCAGGAGGTACCTGCCCGAGATAGACATTGAGCAGGAGAAGATCCCCACCGAGCTGCTGGAGAGAATGGTAGTCACCATGCAGGACTTCCTTGCAGCCTTCAAGGAGGTAACGCCGAGCGGCCTAAGGGAGATAGAGGTCGAGGTCCCGGAGGTCCACTGGAGCGACATAGGCGGCCTGGAGAGCGCGAAGCAGGAGCTGAGGGAGGTCGTGGAGTG
>OFEH01000003.1_pt1 | contig 101383 bp, 114 predicted proteins | sample 1521031 | NCBI WGS metagenome assembly OFEH01 (sample SAMN05518350, study PRJEB24110) | hypersaline lake metagenome | isolation source: Grendel Spring, Yellowstone National Park, Wyoming, USA | place: USA:Grendel Spring, Yellowstone National Park, Wyoming, USA | collected 2011-11-16
GGATATAGATGTGGACGTACATGGCGGCGGATATATGGGCCAGGCTGTCGCGGTCAGAATGGCGATTGCGAGAGGCCTTGCGAAATACTTCGAGGACCAGAAGCTGAGAGATCTATACATTAGGTACGACCCGTACATGCTGAAGGGCGATCCCAGGAGGGCCGAGCCCAAGAAGCCCGGCCTTAAGCACGCGCGCTCCAAGAGACAAAAGGCATACCGCTAACGCCATGATGGCCCCCGTCCGTTGCTTCACCTGCGGGAGGCCTCTGGGGCATCTATGGGAGCCCTTTAGGCAAAGGGTCCTGGCCGGCGAGGATCCCGGCAGAGTGCTCGACGAGCTGGGCGTGTCTAGGTATTGTTGCCGCAGGACTCTGTTGGCCCACGTGGATTGGATCGACGACGTCCTCAAGTTCGAGGTCCGCTGAGAGGCTTCCGTAAAATTTTATTAACGGGCTTGAGGTGCTGGGCAATGTCGAACAAAGCCCAGCAATTGAAACTGCCCTCGCCGCTGAAGGTGCTCTCCAAAATGGTGAATAAGGTGGTCGTCGCCAGGCTTAAAGGCGACGTGGTCGTTCGAGGTGTCTTGAGCATATACGACTCGTGTATGAACTTGGTCCTGGACGACGCCGAGGAGCTCGACAAGGCCGGCGCCGCCAAGATGAAATACGGCAGGATACTCATAAGGGGGAGCCAGGTAATTTATATCTCCAGCGAGGAGGCGGCGGCATGATCACCGTAACGAGGGCCAACAGGGCGCCCGTAGAGGAGCGGGACATCGAGATCGTGGAGCGGAAGGGCCAGGGACATCCTGACTATATCGCCGACGGCATCTCGGAATACGTCAGCCTCTACCTATCTAGATACTACCTTCAGAAATACGGCGTGATTCTCCACCACAACGTGGACAAGACGCTGGTGGTCGGAGGCCAGGCGAGGCCTGAGTTTGGAGGCGGCGATGTGATCCAGCCGATATATATACTCGTCTCGGGGCGGGCCACGGTGGAGGTGAGGCGCGGCAACGGGGTCGAGCGGGTACCTATCGGGCCTCTGGTGCTTGAAGCCGCCAGGAAGTGGATTAGGGAGAACTTCAGATATCTGGACCCCGACAGACATGTGATAGTGGACTACAGGATCGGGCAGGGCTCAGCTGACCTCACCGGAGTCTACGACCTAGGGGCCAAGTCGATACCTCTTGCCAACGATACATCTATCGGCGTGGGCTACGCCCCTCTATCCCCACTGGAGAACCTCGTGTATAGGGTCGAGCGCACTCTGAACTCGGTAGAGCTGAAGTCGAGGCTGCCCGAGGTCGGCGAAGACGTCAAGGTCATGGGCGTAAGGATCGGCCGAGACATCAAGCTCACCATAGCGGCCGCCATGATCAGCCAGCTGGTCAAGGATAAAGACCACTATATATCGGTCAAGGAGGAGGTCAAGAGGCGCGTTGAGGACCTCGCGGCGAAAATAGCGCCTGGATACAACGTATCTGTGGACGTAAATACGGCGGACAAGCCCGAATACAACATATTCTATCTAACCGTGACGGGCACAAGCGCGGAGCACGGCGACGACGGCATGACCGGGAGGGGCAACCGGGCCAACGGCCTCATAACTCCCATGAGGGTCATGTCGATGGAGGCCTCCGCCGGCAAAAACCCGGTATCCCACGTGGGCAAGATATACAACGTGCTGGCCCAGAGGATAGCCGACAGGATCTATGCCGAGGTGAAGGGAGTGAGGGAGGTCTCAGTCGAGGTGGTTAGCCAGATAGGGAAGCCCATAACCGAGCCGAGAATACTCAACGTCGAGATTATCACAGACGGCGGCGAGCTGACAGGCGAGCTGAAGAGGGAGGCTGAGGCCATAGCGGCCGAGGAGCTGAGCCGCGTGACCGCGATAACGCAACTGGTGCTTGAGGGTAAGGTCAGGCTGTTCTAGCCCGGCAGACGCCTTCTATATTCGTCAAGCAGTTTCTTGAGATCAAACCTTTTCTCAGCTAAGGCCTTCCTTATCGCTTCGGCTATCTCTCGCCTCCTGGATTCGTCAATTATGTAGTAACCTTTAGATTTATATCTAGTGACAAGGCCTACGGGCACGCCGGACACGCCGTTGCTCACAGCCTCCTCGACCGTCGAGATGTCGCTACACAGGGCGCCGCCGGTCTTCCTGCATTCGGCCACCTCGTCCTCTCTATACAGCCTGTATCTGCCCGACAGTAGACCCAAGACGATTTCCATGAGCTCCTCCGCGAATTTCTCCTTCTCCTCCATGCAGGCCTTCAACGAGCTGGAGAGGTCCTCGACGCGTCTCTGCAGCTCCCTATATTTCGCGTCCCTCCACAGGGAGTCGCTGAGGGCGCGGGACAGCGAGGAGACTCTGGATCTAAGTTCCTCTAGTTCTTTTTCAAGTTGTCTTTTTTCATATTCTAGAGCATTTATCATAATTTTATTATATTCATCTATATTTTTACAGGATTTTTCTATAGGTATATATATTACTTTTGTATAACCCGCTTCTCTATCGCCCTTAAGGACCTCGGCGGCGGCCTGCGCTATCGACTTGCCCTTAGCCACGAGCGCCTTGGCCTCGGCCAGCTGCCGCCTGGTCAGCACAGCTCCGAAATCCCTCTCGAGTTTCTCGAACTTGGTCCTATACTCGGCGAAGGCCTTGTAGGCAGCCGCCAGGGCGTCCCTCTCGTGGCTGGTCCCCACGGGGTATCCTATCTTCTCCACGATCGAGCTCTTCTCGCCGACCGACAGATCCCTGTCGGGTTTGTATAGAACCGCGCCGCTCATGGCGGCCAGCTTCTTGACGTATTCAGGGACGTCCGACACGTCTGTGGCTATTACGACCGGCACGCCCCACTGGTAGATCCTCCTGAGCGACTCCCCTCTGGGCAGATTCCTCCTGGCCTCTGTATGTAGCACCTTGCCCTCCAGGTCCATTATGGCGATTCCGGTAACCACCCCGGGATCGACCCCCACTATCAGATACCGGCCTCCCTGCTCCGATCCGTAGGACTTCACAGGCTCGGAGAAAACCCTTATCACCACGTCGGAGCTCTTAAGGGGCTTGACGTACCTCCTGACCAGATCCCTCCTGGCGTAGACCACGAATTTCGCCGAGGTTATGTCGCCCGACTCCTCCTTGAAGAAGAGGTCGTAGTCGAGCCCGACCTCGTTGAGCCGTCTAGATATGCGGTCGGCCAGATCCCTTATCCTGTGTTTAACGTTCCGCATATACCTATTGCGGCTCATCCCGCCGGGGCTTGTGGAGGAGACGCGCTTTATCAATACTACTGTCTCCTCCTCGTACAGCTTGATCTTGGCCCCGAGTCCCCTCTCGGCCAGCAACGCCGCGAAGAAAGACGTCTCTAGAGGGTCCAGCCGGCCCCGGACGACCTTGAAGTGTTTCTCCACCAACGCCTCCATGGGCAGGCTCACGTTGTCCTCGCCACGCGTCACCTCGACGACCTCCACGTTGAAGGGCAGTCTGCCCAACGCCTTGACGACGATCCTCCCGTGCTCCATCAGCTCCGAGATGCTGTCCACGGCGAGGATCCCGGGCCTGTACTTCTTGATGACCTTCAGCAGATCGGCCGCCGACGCGGTGCCTTGCTCCAGCGCCGAGCCGGCCTCCACTACGGTATAGGCGAATTTATCCCTGCCGCTTATATCTAGGCCCAATATCCTCATGTCTTTATAAATGATCTCAACACTCTCTCATATACATTACTAAAATCTATTTGTTTATATTTGTTGTTTACTATAATATTAATTAATCTATTTTTATCTATAGATATATTGAATCCAGAAAAGAGCTCCTCCAGGCGCGCTATATCCCTCGACAGGGCCTCGACAGAATTGGGGCTAGACGCGGGGATCCACTGGGGCCAATCTATGACGTACGCCCTATCGCCCACCAGTATATTGTACGGCGATAGGTCGCCGTGTATTATGCCGTTCTCCAGCGCGACCTCCACGGTCTCGACGACGTCTCTAGCGGTGGGCAGGGCGTCCTCCGGCCTGATCCTGCGCGCATCTACCCCCTCGATATATCTCATCACCACCACGTGTCTGTTGACCGCTATGGGCTCGGGCACCAGGCCGCCTCCGTCGAACACGGCGCTCAGCGCCGCGAACTCCGCATGGGCTGAAAGCCTGGCTTCGTAGAGCTTAGTCAAATGCCTTCTCCTGGCCAGGAAGGCGCGCGCCTTCCTGGCTCTGATAAACGAGGAAGTGCCGGTCCTGTGGAACTTGACGGCCGCCTTAACGCCGCTGGGGATTTCCCCAGAATAGACCACCGACTCCTTGCCTACGCCTATGGGCGTCGGGGATATGCTGACAAGCTTCCCCGATTTCCTTAAGGTGTGTAGGGCCAGCACGTCGTATGCGTTAAACGTCAGCCGGAAGCCCTCGTAGGGGCCCTTGATCCTCTGTATCAGCCCGAGCCTATTCAGCTTGGAGAGAGATCTGCCGACGGCCCCCTCGTCCCTTCCGGCCCACCGCACGACCAATCCGTACGGTATGTACTCACGCCTGACGTGCGCCGCCTCGAGGAGTCTGAGGACCCTCAGGTCGAGCCTATCCAGGGCGTTGTAGGCCTCCACCAGAGACCTAATGGACACCGAAAAATATACCGGAATAAAAATTATTGCAATGCCGCCGCTCTCCCGCAGCGCTGTTGGGCGTAAATATTTTATCGCCACTCCGCGGCTCAGCAACTGTGGGGAGGGCCATAGTGACCCTGGTGTCTAGGGAACAGGCCGAGGTTGGCCATAGGTTTAGGGTTGTCAGAATACCCGACGAGTGCTCCAGCTGCAGGCTGTACCAAGTCTGTATGGGGAGGCTCAAGCCGGGCAGGACCTATGTGGTGGCTGAGGTACGCCCGTCGTTAGGCCAGAGGTGTAAGATCACAGGCGGCGAGATGACGCCGGTAGTCGTGGAGGAGGTCCCCCTGAGGCTTCCACTGCCCAGGAAAAAGGCGCTTGAAGGCGTCGTAGTCACCTACGAGGGCGAGTGCAGAGGGTGTAGGGACTGCCCCGGCGAGGACACGCTGAGCCCCGGCGAGAAGATACTGGTGGAAAAGGTGTTGGGCAAAACCGTATGCAACGGGCGCGAGTTCTTCGTCGTCGAGGCTAGCCCCGTATGAGCCTCTCGACCTTTCTGAAAAGTCCGGCGAAGCCCCTATAGAGCCTCTTCTCAAGCGCCTGTTTCTTCAGCTCTCTGTATAGCTTCTCGGCCTCCTCCCTCTTGCCCTGTCTAGCCAGCTCCTCCGCCTGCCTCAAGCCGACAACTATGGACCTAGCCGCCTCCTGGAGTTCCTCCGCCATCGAGCGAGCTACTCCCGCTATATTTAAAGATGACTAAAGGCTTATAATACGTCAGAGCCTCCGCCTCGTGGAGCGGGCCGAGATCTACGTGAGGAACCTAGAGCGGGCTCTGGAGACCTTGAAGCTCGCCGACAGCAGAGCCAGAGAGGTGGCCGAGCTGGCCGAGGCGTACCTGAGGGACTCCAAACACTACCTCTCCAGAGGCGACGTGATTACGTCGATAGCCGCCGCGTCGTACGCCGAGGGTCTGCTGGACGCCTTGAGGCTCTTGGGCTACGCCGAATTCGCGTGGAGCAGGCCGAGCGAGATCGAGAAGAACTACAAGAAGGTCCTCATAGCGGGGACCTTCGAGCTTTTGCACCCAGGCCATATAAGCTATATGGAGCAGGCCTGGCGCCTAGGCCGCGTGGTCGCCGTAGTTTCCCGGGACGTAAATGCGGCTAAGATAAAAGGCCGTAGTATAGCTATACCGGCCGAGAACAGGGCCAGAGTCGTATCGAGCATATATTACGTACATAAGGCGAGGATAGGCTACGAGGACGACATGCTGAGGGTGGTTGAGGAGGAGAAGCCGGACGTGGTCCTGCTGGGGGCCAACCAGCCCTTCGACGAGAGACCCCTCGCCGAGAAGCTCAGGCGCAGAGGCGTAGAGGCCCAGATACTGCGCGCCAATCCCTACGATTGCGATCTATGTTCCACCACGAAGATTATAAATAAAATACTGGAGACCTTCTGTGAGAGTTCCAGAAGGATTTAGAATAGATCTAGCGAGGAGGGTACAGAGCAGGCTGGCCGCGAAAGTCGCCGAGGAGCCCCTGGGCGATTTCGACGTGGTGGTGGGGCTCGACGTCGCGTATAGAGGAGATGTGGGCATCTCGGCCGCCGTCGCCTATTCGGTCCGCGAGGGCAGGGCGGTGGGCTACAGCTGTTCGGCCAATATGGTCATCTTCCCCTACGTGCCGACGCTTCTATCCTTCAGAGAGCTCATGCCGATGGTTAGAGCCTTGAGGAGGCTGACTGTCCGCTACGACCTAATCATGGTGGACGGACAGGGGGTCGCCCACCCGTACGGGCTGGGCATAGCGGCCCATCTGGGGGTCGTCCTCGGGGCGCCGACCATAGGCGTCGCCAAATCCAAGCTGTTCGGAGAGATCGTCGGCGATAGGCTGGTGGATCCGCGCAACGGGAAGGTGATAGGCGCCGTGGTGAAGTGCCGGAGGCCTCTGTACGTATCCATAGGCAATAGGGTGACCTTGGACGACGCGGTCAGAGCCGTGAGGACGCTGTGCGCCGACGGCGGCATGCCTCTGCCGATACAGCTGGCCCACAACAAGGCCAACGAGCTTAAGAGAAGCGTCGCGGCGGCCTCCTTCGACAAGTGGGGCGAGGCCGGTTGTTAGACCATCGTGGTGGAGACCTTGACCTCCTCCTCAGCGACGCCGCTGGCGGTAACCACGGCCAGATCTATCCCGCCGCCGGAGACGGGGTCCCTCTCGAGCGCCGCCCTTATGGCGTTTACGGCCAGCTTCCTGGCTCCCTGCACGTCGATATCCTTGCTGTAGTTCGCGTCGAGGATGCCTATGGCCATCTTGGCCCCGGTCCCCAACGCGGCGTAGTCGTCCTCGATCAGACTGCCCACCGGGTCCAAGACGAAGATGTGGGGACCCTCCTCGTCGTAGCCCCCCACCAGCACCTCGGCGATAAACGGCATGATCCTCCTGTTGAACATGATCACCGAGAGGAGCTTGGCCATAGCCGCTACGCTGGGCTTCCTCCTGGACTCCAGCTCGTACATCTTGGAGTTGACCCTCAATATCTTCGATATGGTCTGCATGTCGGCGATGACGCCTGCGGAGGCCAGCGCCAGCCTGTCGTTGACCACATACACCTTCTTGCCGGACGAGCTCAGAGAGTAGAACCCATAGGTTATCCGCTTCTCCGCCGCGAGGACGACGCCGTCCTTAGCCTTTATGCCGACAGCCGTAGCGCCGATGCCGTACTCCTCGGACATGGCCCCACCTCCATGCCACCTTTAAATGTATTTAGCTATTCACCGACTACGAGCCTCTCCCTTATCGAAGAACGTCCTCACAGGATCTGCATGTACTCCTTCGCCTTAGCCGCGAAGGCCGGCAGTCCCCTGGGGCGGTACATCCGTCTTACTCTGCCTTTTGCGGCTCCAGACAGCTGGGGCTCAAACCCCACCGTCCTAGCCCCGTCTGTAAATCAGTAAGCCCTACCGTTAAAGGAGGCGCAGGTCCTAAACCCCGTCCCTCGCGACATAGGCCTACACCGCATAGGGGTTAAGGTGAGCCACGGGCCTCTGCTCCATCGCTTTCACCACCTAGAGAAACTGGTACCTTCGGGATCTCCACTGGGCGCTCTCTAGCGTGGGGAGCCCAGTCCCTAACCCGCTCGACGCCAAACGCCATCAGCTCCAGATAGATCCTAGCCAGGAGGTGCCTAGACGCCTTGGAGGGCCATCCCTCTGGAGTTATTGTGCGGCGGCCCTGCGGCTGGCTACCTACAGGCACACATATGCAGTAGGCAAGCGTGGGCAAAGGCAACATGAAGACGTGAGGATAGACCCAGCTACGGAGAAGACGGGCGAGAGGCCCTTCGGCCTAGCCCACGCAATTGCCGAACATGCGGCTCTATCTGCGGGGGGCGACGGGGCTTGGCTCTGCCGCGTTGGAGATAGCCCACACCCCCTTCAGAAAGCTGACGGAGGTACCCAGCTGGCGGGAGATTACATCGACAAGCGACGAACACAATTATATATAGATATGCGTAGATAACGTATGAGGGTGAGTAAGTTGGGCATGGTTCTGGTAGCAGCAGCAGTACTGGTTCTGGTGGCGGCAAGCATATTGCCGATAAGGGTTGAATCTAAAGTTGGTAACCCGCAGGTGGTGTATCCAAACGGCACCGTTAAGACTCTTCCCGTCGTTCAGCTCAAAGACGGCGGGCTGGCGGTGGTCGTCTTTCCTAACGGCACGACACGCGTGTATAACATAACTACGCCGGAGGGAACGAGGGCTCTGTACATGGTGGTGCACCAGATATATCTAGCACCCCCGAAGGGCCGCGGATACGTGGTCATAACACCCACCAGCTTAAAGGGCTGGATTTCGGTCAATAAGGCTAACATTACCCTTATCTACGATTTCAATGGCTACGATGTCCACAGTAAATCTGTTAAAATATATTTTATATTAAATAAGAAATTGCTTGATGATATAAATAAAACTGCAAAAGATTTGATAAAATATATACCATATGTTATCGCTATGGAGCTACCAACAGACGGCAACCAAACCGGCAATCAAGCCGGAAAGCACTCATTTGCTTCCGATATAACATGGATTGGCGACATATCTTGGCAAGGCCAGAGTATTTTAGGTGCGACTGTCTTTACAATATATCAATATGTAGAATATACCACTGACTGTTCTTATCTTATTAACTCTCAGGCTTGGATACAGACTAGCGGAGCAGTTGGATACTCGTTCTACAATGAAATCACAATAGATAGCCAGAAATGGAGTGGGTGGGGATCTATTACGTCGACTGTTGTGAATTATCCATCCGGCACAACAACGTCCCAAGTTAATGAAGTCACTAGCGTCTACTTTGGCTTAAACTTAGGGAATTATGGTGGTATCAACGGCGAGGTAGCATCAGACGCCACACTGTGGTGGCTTCATCCGAGTATTGTATATTACTATACACAAGCATCTGGCCTCTCCCCAGGTGGTGGTTCGTTCACTGTTTGTTAGCTGAATAAAAACTATTGTTTTAATTTTACATTAAACTTATAATAAATATTTTAATAAAATTACTATGAGAACTACTGCGAGAGTGGATCTGCTTATGCGCAGAGATGGCTGGAGAAGGGCCCGTGCTGGAGGAGGGCCAGCCGAGATACAACGTGATGGCCGGAGGCACGTTGGTAGTGGCTACCGCCCCACAGGTTTGGCGGGCGTAGAGCGTGCGGCCGAGGAACTGACCTCCTCCCCGCCCTAAGGGACTCCCTTCGGGCGGCTCATCGGCGCCCTCGCCCGGCCTTCAACGGCCCCTCGGGCCGCGGTCATAGAGCCATAAGCGGAGGGGACCAGTTCGATGAGGGAAAGAGCGGCAGAATCCTCTTGGAGATCGCCATAGTTGCCGAAGTCGACGGCATCAGACGCGACTACGAGGTGACGTTCATCAGGCGCGGAGCCAACAACGCAACAGTGGGCTTCGCCCATCAAGTATCGGCCTCGCTCCGAGGGGCGGGGACGTCGGTCCGCCTCACGTATCTGGCCATCACATCTATGGGCACATAGGCGAAGCGGCTCTCGAGCCTCCACGTGGGCAGCACCTTGCCCATTATGTTTATCTTAGCTCCGCAGAATTTACAGCGGTACTCGCCGCCCCGCTCCACCAGATTGACCTCGACTATGTCGAAGCCACGCCTCTTGATCACAGGCCTCCCGCACTCGGGGCAGTAGGTGTGCTCGTACTTATGTCCGGGCACGTTTCCCACATAGGCGTACTTCACGCCCTCGGATTTCGCCAACTCCACGTGTCTCTCCAGGACCTCTACGGGCGTCGGGGGGACGTCCGACATCTTGTAGTCGGGGTGGAACCGGAGGAAGTGTATCGGCACCTCGGGCCCCAGCACGTCCACTATCCGCCTCACCATATTCCTGGCGTCATCCAGGCTGTCGCCGTATTTGGGGACCACCAAATCGGTTACCTCGACCCAGATCCCCCTCCTCCTCATCTCCTCGAGGGTTTGGTATATGGGCTCGACGTCGGGCACCATGGAGAACCGGGCGAGGAACCTCCTGTTGCCGTTTCCCTTGAAGTCGACGGTGGCGGCGTCCAGAAACTCCGAGGCGTACTCGACGGCCTCCGGCGTCATGAAGCCGTTCGTCACGAACGTGTTGAAGAGCCCTCTCCTGCGCGCGATCACGCCTATGTCGTGCGCGTACTCCATGAAGATGGTCGGCTCGTTGTAGGTGTACGTGATCCCGTGGGCGCCGTACGCCTCGGCCAGCTCCACCACCTTCTCGGGCGCCACCTCGAAGCCCTCGACCCTCCTCCTCTGGCTTAGGTCGAAGTTCTGGCAGTACTGACAGGCCCAGTTGCAACCGAAGGTGGACAGAGACAGCACCATAGCGCCCGGATAGAAGTGGGTGAGGGGCTTCTTCTCTATGGGATCCACCGCGATCGCGGAGATGAGGCCGTATACAGACAGGTGCAGCTTGCCCCCTACGTTGGCCCTAACGCCGCAGAACCCCCAATATCCCTTAGGTATCTTGCAATACCTGGCGCACGCCGTACATACGACGCGGCCGTCGGCCAGGGGCTTGTAGAGGACCGCCTCCTTCACGGCTAGCTATGCGACACACATAGAAAAAACTTCCTCTTTCCCTCACACCACCATTTAAATTCGAGCATAGGTGGGTTCCTGGGACTTAAGGTTCTCCGCCATCTTGCCCCCACACCCCCATCATAGGATGGGCCCAAGTTTTCGTTGCCCATCTTCAGCCTTTTCACGTAGGAGCTCCGCAGGGGGTCCTTGATGCCTTTTAGGCAGCGCCCGTCTTTCGTATCGGTGTCCTTATTTAACCAGCGCTTGGCTATGAAGGCGTGATGCTGCTGATAAGCGACCTACATAAAAGCCTCGACAGCGTGGAGGAGATGAACTCGGTCAGGTGGCTGCTCGACGTCTTGGACGAGCTGAAGCCGGACTATTTAATTGGGGCGGGGGACTGGGGGGAGGCGATGACTGCGGACGATTTTTCCGAGATCCTCGCGAGGGCTAGGCTGATAACGGTCTACGGAAACCACGAGAACTTCGCGATAATAAAGAGCCTCTCGATAAGGGATGGAGAGATAATAGAGGTTGGGGGGTTGAGGGTTTCGGGGATCAACGGCCTGATAGGGCGTGATGAGGACTACGGCATACCGCCGGGGAGGTTCATGAGGATAGTGGCCAAGATCAAGGGGGTGGACGTCCTCGTGACCCACCAGCCGCCGTACATACCCGAGCTGTACCCCAACATGAGGGACGACGAGCCGGCGATGCTCATGGCGCAGGCGCTGGAGCGGATAAGGCCTAGGCTGCACTTCAGCGGGCACATGGCCGGCGGATGCTACTCCTATTACGAGCTCAAGTGGGGGAAGTACCTAAGGGTGGATAGCTCGGCCAGGTTCAGGTGCTACGCCCTGACCGACGGGAGAGACGTTGCAGTATATCGGAAGGGGGAGGAGGTTTTCAGGTTCAGCCTGTAAAGGATCGGTTCACCTTTGCGAATCCCTCATTCCTTTATTTTTCCTAAGTCTTTTCATGACCACCCTGGAGCATAAAACCAACGATGAGCCTCGGGCCGTCGAGAGGGCGGGGCGGACGTGGCTCTGCTTTCCTTAAGATTCCCCACACCTTTTTAACCGGCCCTGTGCTGGGTTGTGTGAGCATTCTCAAGCGCTGGTTCACCTCGGGCTGGGAGGCCATGATAGACCGCCTGAAGGCGCATGTGGGCTACTCGCTTCAAGCCCTGGACTTGATACAGCAGACGATAGCCAAGCCCGATGCGACGGAGGACTATCTGGACGAAATCGTGAGGAAGATTGCCGCTATAGAGAGGGAGGGCGACGAGATAATAAGGCAGATCGACGACAATATATCCAAGGGGGCCTTGGTCCCCAGCGTTATAGGTAACGCGGAACTTCTACTAGATAGAATTGATAATATATTAGATAATATTTACTATATCTCTAAAGAAATTAGGAGGGGATATATTGTGTGGAGAAATGACAATATTAGAAAAATAATTGGAGGAAAATTCAGGGAGATGCTGGACCTCGACAGGACCATCATCGAATACGTCGGCGCCATGCTCGAGAGGACCAGGGACTTGGAGTTCTGCAGCAGATACGCCAGGATGGTCAGCACGCTCGAGGAGGAGGTGGACGAGGTTAAGGAGTACATATTGGACGAAGTATATAAGCTGAACCTATCGGCGGTGGAATTCAACCACATAATTTCGTTGATATATAGCGCAGACCGCATCGCGGACAACGCACAGGATGCAGTGCAGCTATTGATGTCCATCATCTCAGCGATCTAGCCCGCTATCGTTATATAGCTGGCTTCAGGCGCCTCTATGATCTCGGTGGAGAGCGCAGGCGGACTCGTCAAAATAAAGGCCGTGGTTGCCGGCAGGGAGTACACGGCGTCGGGTCTACGCTCCGACTATCCAGCGGTGGTGGGTCTGTTGTTCATACAGATGCTGAAAGACGGCGTCTCTCTCGACGACATTTGTAAAGCAGTCAGAGAGGCTCTTCAGCATCTGTAGACCTCCACCGGCTCGCCCACTCTGTGCCCCAGCCTCTCCGCGGCGTTGCCTCCGTTGACGGCTACCTCGAGAAACCCCTCGCTGTTTATCAGAAGGATGGCCTCGCCGGCCTCGGCATAGCCGTACGACTTGAGGAGCCTCATCCTATATATTTTCCCCGAGATATTTACACACAGTTTATCGCCGAATTCCGCGATTTCTTTTATAATTTTTTCTCCTATTGAGGTGAAGATGTTCCCAAACCTATCGACATATATCAGCTGGCCCCTTATCGATCCCCCCTCCCTCACGGCCCCGGGCCTCTCGAGCCTCACGTAGTCGGCTATCCTCACCCCGAGGTAGCTGGGGGCGACGCCCTTGGATAGGAGAGCCGCCGCGAAGGCAAACACGTCGCGTCCGTGGAAGGTGCTCGACGCCGATGGCAGCTGCGCCGTTATTCTGTATGCCTCCTCTACTCCGTCCTCCTCGGCGGCGAGGCTCAGCAGGCCGTTGTCAGGCCCCACGAAGAAGTAGCCCCTGGTCCTCAGCAGTATGGGCGCGCGCGACGTGCCGACGCCCGGATCGACGACGGCGACGAAGATGGTCCCCCTCGGGAACCACCTGTAGGCCCTCCACAGCACGAAGGCGCCCGTGCGCACGTCTTGCGGCGGTATCTCGTGCGTTATGTCGACTATGGCGGCCTCCCTATCTATGGAGAGGATCACGGCCTTCATCTCCGCCACGAAGTAGTCCCTGGTCCCGAAGTCGGTGAGGAGCGCTATCATGAAGGCTTGGATCCGCCGCGTTTTATAGAATATCTATAAAGAGCCCATAGGGCCCGCGCGGCCCTCCTCGGCGAGTTGTAGACGGGCACTCTGCCCCTGAGCCTCCTCTCGAGCTCCTTCACGGCGGGCGAGTTCCCGATGCTGACCGCGACGATGGGCTTTCCCCGACTGGCCGCAGCCGTTATGTGGTCGGCCAGCCTCTCGTCGAGGCCGGGGGGATGTATCAGGGCCGCCACGAGCGCCATGTCGAAATAGTCCAACGCGCGCTCCAGCACGTTGGCGAAGTCCTCGTTGGCGGCGCCGCCGGTGAGGTCTATGGGGTTCCCCAGCGAGGCCAGAGGCGGGAGGATCCGCTTGAGCTCATCCTCGAGAGGCTGCGGCGTCTTCGGCACCGAGAGGCCTTGCTCCAGCAGGAAGTCCGTCGCCTGCACGCCGATGCCGCCGGACGACGTCACGACGAGGACGTTGGGCCCCCTGGGCGGGGGCAGGAGGGCCAGGGCCTGCGCCATGTCGAAAAGGTCGATGAGGTCCTCGGCCTCTATTGCCCCCGCCTGTCTGAACAAAGCCCTATAGTAGTCGTAGTTCCCCGCCAGAGCCGCCGTGTGGGATCTGGCGGCCCTCGCGGAATCTGCGCTACGGCCTGCCTTGTACACCAGCAACGGCTTCTCCCGGGAGAACTCCCTAGCGGACCTGAGAAAACCCTCCACCTCCTTGCGCCTTCTGAACCCCTCTAGGTACAGCGCCGCGACCCTCACGTAGTCCAGGCCCCTTAGGAGCTCCAGGATCTCCCCCTCGTCTATGTCGGCCCTGTTGCCGACGTTGACGGCCAGGCCTATGCCCACCCCCTCCGCCGCCGCCCAGTCCAGCACGGCCGTCATGACGGCGCCGCTCTGGCTTATAAAGGCGATGGGCCCTCCGGCGGGTCTCGCGGCCTTCTCCTCGGGGAGGAACATGGTGTCCAGCCCGACCTCCGCGTTGTAGACGCCGACGCAGTTGGGGCCCAGGATGCGCATCCCGTGCTCGCCTGCGGCCCGCACGGCCTCGGCCTCCAGCTCGTAGTTGCCCGCCTCCGCGAAGCCTCCGCTTACCACCACGGCGACCTTGACGCCCTTCTTGCCCGCCTCCTCCAGAACCTTCGGCACCGCCTTAGCCGGCACCGCCACCACCGCCATATCCAAACTGTCCTCCACCTCCAGGATCGATCTGTAGAACTTGGCGCGCCTGCCCTCTATATACCCCTCGCCGTAGTTGGGATTTATTAGGTAGATCCTCCCCCTGAACCGCTTCATCAACTGCGCCGATATCGTGTAGCCTATGGTCCTAGGCTTCGCCGAGGCCCCGATGACGGCGACTGAGCCCGGCGATACGAGCGCCTCGAGCGTCACTGATGCGCCTAACGGGTTTATTTTAACGTTGATTCGGTCGCATGGAGGCGGTGGCCATAGACGGATCCTACGGGGAGGGAGGAGGGCAGATCTTGAGGACGGCCCTCGCACTGTCCAGCCTGCTCCTGAGGCCGGTGGAGATACACAACATAAGGGCCAAGCGGCGCAACCCAGGCCTGCAGCACCAGCACCTAACGGCCGTGAGGGCCGCGGCCGCGTTGACCGACGCGGACGTCGGCGGGGCCGAGATAGGGTCCACCAGGCTCACGTTCTCTCCGCGCGGCCGTAGATGCGGCGAGTTCTCCTTCGATATAGGGACCGCCGGAAGCGTCGGGCTCGTGATCCAGACGGTGCTGCCCGTGTTGTTGTTCTCGCGGTGTAGATCCAAGGCCGTCATCAGAGGCGGCACCGACGTCCCCATGGCCCCTCCGGTGGACTATATAGCCAACGTCATGTTCAGGCTTCTGGCTCACATGGGCGCGAGGGCCTCCATAAGGCTGATTAAGAGGGGGCACTACCCGAGGGGAGGCGGCTTGGTCGAGCTCATCGTGGAGCCGGCGGGGCGGCTCGCCCCAGTGTCGTGGAGGGAGCGCGGAAATATAACTAGGATCGCCGGCATTTCGCACGCGGTGAATCTGCCGCGCCACGTGGCCGAGAGGCAGGCCAAGGCGGCTGAGGAGGCCTTGAGGGGGCTGGGCGCGCCGGTCGAGATAGCCGTAGAGCATAGGCAGGACGGCCTAGGGCCCGGCTCGGGCGTGGTCTTGTGGGCGGAGACCGACGGAGGCTTGGTGCTGGGGGCCGACGCCTTGGGCGAGAGGGGCAAGCCCGCCGAGGCGGTCGGCAGAGAGGCCGCGGAGAAGCTCCTGAGGGAGGTAGCGTCGGGCGCCGCCTTGGACGCCCACATGGGCGATATGATCATGCTATACATGGCGTTGGCCGAGGGGCCCAGCGAGGTCGCGGTATCCGAGATCACCTCCCATTCGAGGACCAACGCATACGTAATAGAGAGGTTCCTGCCCGTCAAGTTCTCCCTGGGGGGCGGAAGGCCGGCGACCATCTCGGTGACGGGAATAGGCCTCAGGGCCGGCCCGTGACGGGGTGGAGTATTTATAGGGCTGCGGCCCGGCCCATACGTGAAGAGGCTGAGCTACGCTGATCTGTGAGGAGTGGACGTATGCTGATTTATATAGAGGTTGTGTAGGTCCGTGCGTTTCAATACGCCGTACATATATTCGCCCGAGGAGCTGAGGAGCTACTTCTTCGGACTGTATAAATCCGCCGAGGCCAAGAGCCCCTCGACCGAGCCGGGCTTGGAGAGGCTGAGGCGGCTCGAGGCCGTGAGGATCAAGAAGTCGGCTGGAGGGCTGGCCAGAGCCCTCAGGGAGATGGCCCTCTCCATGCCCTTCGTGGACGACCTCCATCCGTTCTATAGGGAGCTCCTAGAGCTGGGCGTGGGGACGGCCAGATATAAACACGCCCTGGGCAAGGTGGGCAACGCGGCTATGGCCGTCAGATCCATCTCCAGGGAGGCCTTGATGGGCTTGAGGACGGCGTACTCCAAGGAGCAGATATACAGGGTCAGAAGGGCCTACGTAGCGAGGATAGTCGACCTAATAGGCGATCTGGCGCCCGAGCTGGAGGCCGCCAGATCCGCAGCGGCTTTCCTCAGGAGGTTGCCCGACATAGACCCGGATCTATTCACCGTGGTGATCGCCGGCGCGCCCAACGTGGGGAAGAGCAGTCTGGTTGGCTGCCTCTCCACGGCGAAGCCCAAGGTCGCCGAGTATCCGTTCACGACCAAGCAGATCCACGTGGGCCATATATTCGTCAGGGGAGATAGGATACAGGTGATAGATACGCCGGGTCTGTTGGATAGGCCGCTCGACGAGATGAACAAGGCCGAGCTCCAAGCCGTCCTAGCGCTGAGATATCTCGCCAAGGTCGTCGTGTTCCTGGTGGACCCCACCCACCACGGCGGCTTCGACCTCTCAATTCAGATGAACATCTTCAATAATATTAAAAATAATTTTGAAATTCCTATAATAATAGCAATAAATAAAATAGATCTAGCCAGTGATGACGATATAAAAAATGTGGAGAAGTTGTTCGGAGGAGGCCATATGAGGATATCCGCCAAGACGTGCTCCGGCGTCGAGGAGCTGAAGGAGAGGATCCTCGAGGAGCACTACGTCCCCTTCGCGCTACAGAGGCTGAGGCGAGCCGCCGCAGAGAGGTGAGGCTCAGCAGTTCCAGCGCCGGCGATGCGACGCCCCTAATGCCTTGTCATCACTGTGATTACCTGATCGCGGCTAAATTAACTATATCGCCGAGCCTCCTTACCTCGTAGGTGGCGCACCTCTCCGTTGCGGCGACCTCCTCCACATCAGCGCCGCTGTACATGCGCACCGGGAAGTCCATATTGTCCGCAGACAGAGCCCTCAGATCGGCAAGGAAGGCGTCGGCGGCGCCTCCTCTGGCCAAGAGCACGAGCTTGCGCGAGCGTATTCTGGCGTACCTCAGCACTTGTTTAGCCCAGTCGTTCGGCCTATCCCGCGAGTAGTCGACCTCGATTATTACACAGTCGACCTTAGACCCTTCTGCCTTTACGGCCATGAGGAGGCCTTATGGTGTCGTGCGGTATCGGGGTTACGTCCTCAATCCTGCCTATCACGAGGCCGGCTCTGGCCAATGCCCTTATGGCGGCGCTCGCGCCGGGCCCCGGCACCTTCATGCCGTAGCCGCCGGGCCCCCTCACCTTTATATGCACGGCGTTGATCCCCCTCGCCAGAGCCAACTGAGCCGCCTTATAGGCGGCCTGCATGGCGGCCCAGGGCGACGGCTTGTCCTTATCCGCCTTGACCACCTGGCCTCCGCTGACTCTGGCCACGGTCTCCGCGCCCGTCAGATCGGTGATGGTGATAATTGTGTTGTTGCTGCTTGAATAGATCCAGGCGATGCCCCAACGTAGTTTCTGGGGCTTGGCCTCCGTGGTTGGCTGTTCGCCGGCAGACACAAAGGGGGTTTTCCCCTCTTTAATATATTTTGCGCCGGTCAGGACTGCGCCCAGCTGGGGGCCTCGGATCCGCTGGCCGATGTAGCTATCGCGGCGACTATCCTCTCGTAGTCTCCCTGAACCCTAAACACCTTAACTCTCGACGACTCGCCGTATATCAGGTGTGCGTCTAGCCCAATCCTCTCGAAAAATCTATAGGCCGCCGCCACGTCCCTGAGGGGCACCTCCTCGCACGTGTAGAGGACTAGGTCTGCGCCTTCCGCGACCAGCCTCTCCTCGCCGTCTGGGCAGCCTCTGACCACGACCAGCCTCACATAAGTCCCCTCGGGCGTATGCCATGTGTTGTGCTCCACGACGGTCTTCACATCCATTACGTCTTCTCCTCGACCTTCTTGGCCGTCTCGGCCTTGAAGGCGACGTAGGATCTGGCCAGGTCGCGCACCACGTCGAAGCCCGTCAAAACGCCGACGAGTCTGCCCTGCTGGTCGAGCACCGCCAGCATCCCGTGTTGCAACAGGCGCCTGGCGGCCTCCCTGGCGCTGAGGGTCGGCGGCACGGACGGCGGCGGGTCGTCGGCTATGTCGAGCGCCGTCAAGGTGCCCGCCTTGGGGTACCTCAATCTGCCCGATCCCTCCTTCCTCAGCCCGCCCTTGGTCACCACGAAGACGCGCTCGCCCCTCAGGCTCTCCTCTATCGGCACCAGCGACAGCTTGCCGTCCACCACCGCGCCCTTTATGTCTCCGCCTTCGGCGACCAGCACGCCGTCCAGCTCGTACTTCTTCATGACGTCGATGACGTGGGATACGCTGTGCATGGGGTTCACCACAGCTATATCCGCAGGCGTCATCAGCTCGGCCACCGTGGCGTCGTCTCTGCCCCTCTCGGCGTATGCCTTGACCAAGTCGTCTCTGGTCACGACGCCGAGGGGCTTGCCGTCTCCGCCCAGCACCAGCACGTAGTCCAGCCCCGACGAGAGCATGGCGTACGCTATCTCCTCGGCGGATGCATCTGCGGCGAGCTTCGGCACATCTATCTTCATGAGCTCCGACGCGGTCCCCTCCTCTCTGAGGACCTTGGCTTGCTCGCCCGGCATTACGCTCTCCTTCAGCACCAGCCTCTTGCCCTTCTGGACCTTCCAATACCCAAGCGACCTCTCGGCAAGATAGAACAACAGGTCGCGCCTCGAGATGAAGCCGACGGTGCCTCCCTCCTCATTAACCACCGCGACGACGGGGGCCTTGGTCCTGACCATCACGCGCCTTACGTGGGACACGCTGTCCAGAAGGCCCACCGTGGGTATGTCCGCCCTCACGAGCTCGCGGGCTCTGACCCCCGTCGCGAACTTCGCAGGCCTCGCCGCGGTCTCCCTCGGCTTGGCCTCGAGGGGCTCGGAAATAGGCCTCTCGGGCTCCACGTCCTCTCTGCCCTCCTTAGGCCCCTCGAAATACGCCTTGAGGACGTCCCAGACCGTCACGGCGCCGACCGGCCTCCCGTCCTTGTCGACCACCGGCAACACGTACACTCCCAGAGACGCCATGGCGTTGGCGACCTCCTCCACAGACGTCTTAAGGGTCGCCGCCGGCACGCCGGTGGACTCCAGAGCCCTCACCTTGGGGGGCCGGGACCCCCCAGAAGACCCCCGGCTGGCCCCTCTGCCGAAGATGGGGCGGGGCTCCCTTCTGGGCCTCAGCCATATGGACGACTTCACGAAATCCCACACCGTCAACACGCCCGAAACCACGCCGTCGGCGTTGGTCACCACGACGCCCTCCACCTCGCCGCCCGCGAGCCTCTTCGCCTGTCTCTCCACGGGATCCCCCTCCCCAGCGAGAGCGACGGATTTCCCAAACTCGCTGTACACCGCCGCTACCGACTTGGCCTTAGGCTTCATGCGCCTCACAGCCTCCAGAAGCCCGCGGAGGGTGGCTATGCCCAGATACTTGCCGTCTCTGTCGACCACGACGGCCCCGGGGACCCTCCTCTCCTTGAGCAATCTGTAGAGATCCTCCACGGTTGCATCAGCCTGCACAAACACGGCGTTGTTGACCACGTCGCGCACCCTCCTGTCGTCGGACCTGTCCCTAAGCAGGAGGATCGACTGAGGATATATAGCCCCGTCCACCACGTCGACAAACGCGTTTCTGAACACCGGAAACATGTCGTGGGGGAACTCCCTGAAGTAGCGCCATACGGCCATCAGAGTGTGGGTGGGGACTATCCTCACAGCGGGGAACTCCATCACATCTCTGACGAGCCTTGGGGGCGCGGCCTCGGCGCCCCTCTCTGCGAGCTTCGCCTCCACCTTCTCCATAGAATTCTATGAGGCACTATTATATATACCCATGGACCGGCGACCCGGCGACATACCCTATATATTCATATTTATCGAGTTTTTCTATATATTTATCGAGAAAATTCGAGAAACGTCCATTGAAAGGCCCTACTATTATGTATGATTCATCCTTCATCAAATCTATAGTTTTTGTTATAAATATAACATTTTTCACCTCGAGTTCTTTTAGTATGTTGAATATTTTTCTAGAGAATGTTATGATAAAGCCGCCGTATTTCAGATACAACAGGTACGATATCAGCACCGACTTCGGATCGTCGCCGAGCTCCACCGAGCCCGCGATGCTCGGCCACGAGCTCAACCCGTCTACCAAGTCCCTCAAGATGGGGGCGCCCGGTATCTGGGGGTCTATGCGCCTGGCTCCGCCGGATTTAATGTATGTATATATCTCCTCGAGCACCTCGCGGCCCGAGAAGCCGTAGATCTCCATGACGGCGGCCACGGCCCTCGCCGCCTTGTCGACAGGCACGTCGAACAGATTGGCGGCGATTGAGGGGGCGCCGCGCGGAGATAACACATATGCTCTGGGCAGCTTGCCCGCAATCCTCTCCGCGATCTCGCCCTCCGATATGACCACGAGCGGCGCCTCCATCGACCTCAACTCGGGGAACAGTAGGTATAGATATTCGGCGAGCAGGTCCTCGAACTCCCTCCGCGCCTCCTCCCCAGTCTTGACCGATAGGGGGAGGCACCGGGGGGATCTGCACCGATATAGGATATCGCCTTCCGGCGAAAAGAACACCAAATCGCCGCTCGCGGCGGCGCCTCCGCGGGACAGCGCATAGAAGGAGCCGGGGCCCTTCGCGACCGCCCTGTGCTTTGCCAAGACCTTCATCGCCTCGGCGGGGCTGGTCGCAGTTGCCGATATTTTCGCCAGGCCGCTCCTGCCGGCCTTAAGTCCGGCGAGATAGCCCAGAGCCGCCGATAGCGCCAAGGCCAAGACCCTGAAAAGGCCCGATATAGGTAGCTCGGCCGCCAAGCCGAACGATGAGAGGGCCAGCGCGATCTGGGGATAGAACGGAGCCAGCAACAGCGAGGAGGCTCCCAACAGCATCGCGAAGGCCTTTATGGAAGGCGCCGTATGTATCAGGAGGATTGCCGCGAGTAGCGACGACGCGGCGGCTATGCTCTCCCTCTCTATGCTTCCATATATTCTGTAGAGCTTCAAAAATATTTTTATTTTATTAAAAAATATGGCAACAAGCAAAATTAGTACTATCAAAATAATACTATGAAATAATATAAACAATATGAGAAGTAGCAATAAAAACAACAGTAAACGCCTCACGCCCACACATTGAAATACGATGTGATATATATCGACTACCGGCGTGTCGACATCGGCGCCGCCGCGGATAGGCCTCGCCGCCCCGCCCCATGAGGCGGCCCGCGGGGCCTTCGGCGGCGTCCGCATCTGGGCGCGTCTGCCGGCCGCCCGGGCTCCGTCTGTATATATATCTGAGATATCGTCCACGTGGTAGTACAGGCCAGGGTGCAGATAGGCATAGTTGGGAAGCCCAACGCCGGCAAGTCCACTTTCTTCGCGGCGGCCACCATGAAGGACGTCAAGATAGGGCCCGTGCCCTTCACCACGGTTGAGCCCAACGTGGGCATCGGCTACGTGCGGAGGGAATGCCCCTGCAGAAGCTTGAGGTGCAACCCCGCGAGCTACTTGGTCCTCGACGGAGTCTGCTACATACCCGTGGAGCTCGTCGACGTGGCGGGCCTGGTGCCGGGCGCCTGGCAGGGGAGGGGGCTCGGCAATCAGTTCCTCGACCACATAAGGAGGGCCCCCGTGTTGATACACATAGTCGACGCGTCGGGGTCCACGGACGAGGAGGGGCGGATGGTCAAGCCTGGCACCAGAAACCCCGTCGAGGATGTCGAGTTCCTAGAGAGGGAGATAGACATGTGGCTGGTCTCTATCGTGAAGAAGGATTGGGACAAGGCGGTGAGGTTCTCCGAGTACGGCAAGAGGCCTCTGGCGGATTTGCTCATGGAGAAGCTGGGCGGACTCGGCTACAAGAAGGGGCAGGTTGAGGACGTGCTCGAATCCACGGGGCTTTCCAAGAAGCCGCCCAGCAGATGGGCCGAGGGCGATTTCCTCGATTTCGTGGGCAGGCTGAGGGCGTATAGGCCCATAGTGATAGCCGCCAACAAGGTGGATCTGCCCGAAGGCGAGGAGGGCTATAGGGCCCTCAGGAAGGCCTTCCCCGACAGAATAGTCGTCCCCACAAGCGCCGAGGCCGAGCTCGCGTTGAGGAGGGCGGCCAACAGGGGGCTGATACGCTACAAGCCGGGCGATCCCGACTTCGAGGTCGTGGGCCAGCTGTCGCAGCAACAGCTGGCGGCGCTGGAGAGGGTCAGAGACCTCGTGAAGAGGTTCGGAGGCACCGGCGTGGTCGCCGCCATCAACGCCGCCGTGTTCGACGCGTTGAAATACGTGGTGGTCTACCCCGTCGAGGACGAGCACAAGCTCGCCGACAAGAACGGCAACGTCCTGCCAGACGCGCTGCTGGTACCCGGCGACGCCACGGCCAGAGACGTCGCCTATATGATCCACAGCGAGGTAGGGGAGAGGTTCGTCTCGGCCGTGGAGGTCACCACCGGCAGGCGGCTGAGCGCCGAGAGCAAGGTGAGGGACGGACTCATCCTGAAGATAATCACGCGGTGAGACGCCGCGGAGCCGCGCCCCCGCGAGGCGCGCAGAAGCAACGATGCGGCGGAGAGGCCGCAGGGCTATGTGGCAGGCCCGACGGAGGGATGAGCCGCCGTCTTCACTGAAGCGATCTGCCCCTCAACAGCTTTACCCAGGCGTTACGCCTTATGAAATCGGGCGCCCCTTCGGCGGGCCCCGGCGCCTCCACGGCCTTGCCCTCGGCTGTCTGCCTGCCGTCTAGGAGCTTCTCCAGCCTCTCCAAGACGTACTCGAGCCTTTTGACCAGAGGCTCCAGGCCGTCTGTGCGCGGCGTCGGCGGAGAGGCGGCGAAGCTGTAAACAAGGGACGAGCTGGGCATGGGCATAACTACGGCGTAGTAGCTGTAGCTCTGCTGGGGAATCCCTCCCTCGTCGTCGCCGCCGACCTGCGACTCGGAGAACCTCCTGTACTTCGAAAGCGCCTTGTAGACCGTGTTTATGGATATGCCCAGCCTATTGGCTATGTCCCTGGGCCTCAAGCCGTTGTTGTAGAGCTCCACCACGCGTTGCTCTGTCGCCGTGAGCTTCACGTCGCAATGTATCAGAGGGTTAATTAAAGGTGTTGAGGTATTACGCGCAGGGCCGGCGCGCAGATCCGTCTTATCAGAGATATGTGATCCCGCGGTTGGATCGCCTATCATCGAGGCCCCCACGGGCCAACTCCGGCTCCGCCCACCATTGAGGCTCGTGTTTATAAGCCTTCCGTCGGCGCCGGGGGCCGGCCAACACGCAGTTATTCGGGCAGCACCAACGATCCGGGGGCTACGCCGCCCCTCAGCACATCCAGCAAGAGCCCGGGCCTCCTCCCGTCGATTATATACATGGGGATCTTGGACCGCCTGAGGATCTCGAGGCTCCAGAGGTCTGCGAGCTCGTACGTGCCGGGCAGCGCGCTCGACCTCAAGATCGCGGCGAGCTCCGACGCCCTTATAGTCGGTATCCTCTTCGCGTTGGGGTTCCTCCTGGGGTCGTCGTCGTATATCCCGTCTATATTGGCGCAGTTGATCAACGCCCTGGCCCCTACGGCCTCGGCGGCCAGCGCGGCCACGGTGGCGGTCGACTGCCCCGGCTGAAGGCCGCCCATGACCACCCTCCTCTTGTGCCCCAGCGCCGTCAGCAGTTCGCCTAGGGACTCAGCCGGTTTTGGATAGACGTCTTCGCCGAGGCCGGCTATTATCAGCCAGGCGTTTAGCCTGCTCGCCTCTATGCCTATCACGTCCAGCAGGTAGTTGCCGGCGCCTAGCTCCCGCGCCGCCTCTATGTACGATCTAGCCGTCGTCCCGCCGCCGGCGATCACCACGACCTTCTCCTCCACCGACTTGATGATCGAGACGTACTCTCTGACCAACGACCTATCGTCGAAGATCCTCCCGCTCAGCTTCACCGCTATCATCGCCCCGCCAGAAATCTCTCGACGCCTCTCTTTATGCCCTCCTTGACGTATTGAGGCATGTCGAGACCCTCCAGCTGGAGGGACGCGCCGCCGCACACGTTGGACAGCTCGTCGAGATGCCTAACTGCGTACTCGATGGCATCTCTGTCGTTGGTGGCGTAGACGGGCTCCAGTATGGCCGAGTCGGAGCAGTCGGACTGGAGCCAAGCCGCCCTGGACCGCGCCTGCGAGATCTTGCTGAGAAGCTCGTCGGGATCTACCTCCTGCCCCCTCAGGAACGCCTTGAGGGACCTGCCGAGGATCTTCCTCCTGACCTCCACCCTCACGGGCCCGGCCTCCACGGGCCTCTCCTCGGCAAGCGCCTTCATGACCGTATCGGCGACGGAGGCCAGCTCCAGATCCCCCGCATATTCCTTCCTGAGCCTGAGGCATTCGCACAGCCTGGCCAAGGCGTTGGCGTAGCCCTTCGCAATCTCCCCCACAACTATCTCCAACGGTGTGGGCACGCCTTTAATTACCTGCAATAAATATGTTGGTGATGAGGTCAGGCTAGCGTATTAATGACGAGGGATCTAAGCGCTGAGCGCTCCGCCGAAGGCCTACAAGATGCACGTCGTCCCCAAGCCCACGGCCTGGGCGATCGGCCGGCCGGTCGAGCCGCCCTAGGGATTGGCCGTCTCGGCCAAGAGGCGGAGCCGCTGCCACCGCGGTTCTTCGGCCGTACTGTGCCGACGATGGCCGGAAGAACTTGGATGGGGCCGCCGGGATTTGAACTCCCGGGGGTCCCCCTCCCGGGATCTTGCGGGCGTGCCCGCGGCGACGCCGCTCCAAGCCGCACATCTTACCAGGCTCGACTACGGCCCCCGGATCGAGAGTGTGTCGATTTTAAAGTTATGAGGGCGATTGCGCCAGCCTCCCGAGCGCTATCCTCTCGGCGAGGAAGTCCCTGATTGAGATCACTCCATATATCTCGTCGCCTCTCATAACCACGATGTGTCTGATGTCCATCTCCCTCATGAGGCTCCAGACGGCCTCCACGTCGTCGTTGAAGTTAACCGTGACGACCTCGCGGCTCATGACCTCATCGACGGGAGCCGTCGGCGGGACCCCCGACGCCACCGCCCTCACTATGTCCCTCTCCGAGATAACGCCGATCAGCTTGCCGGCGGATACCACGGGGAGGAAGCCTATCCGCCTCTCGGCCATGATCCTAGCCGCCTCCTCTATGGTCGTCCCCGACTCGACGACGATGGCAGGCCTCCTGGCTATAGCCCCCGCCTTCACGGAGATGTACTCCACCAGTCTTTTAAAGATGCCGGTATCCAAAACGCGGAAAAGCCAGATTTACGAGAAATATGTATATATTCCAAGACCTATAAGGAAAAATCCTAAAATCAGCAAACTAAGTCTACCTGCCCTAACTAGTATTTGGGGAGCCTTAACTAGACCGACGAGGCCCCTGTAGGCAAGTATCACTATCCCCAGCTGGCCCAAGAAGGAGCCGAAGCCGAAGAGAAAGCCGACCAGCGGCGTCGGGAACCAAGGCGTGGCGGCCTTGACCGTCAGCGCCAGCAAGAGGACCACGAAGAAATCGCCGCCGAAGGCGGCCCCGATGCCGTGTATCCATATGGCCTTATAATCGGGCGCCGCCTCGCCGCCCTCCTCGCGGCCCTTGCTCAAATAGACGGCGGCTATCGCGACCATCGTGATGCCGACTAGCACGTCCACAAGCCAGTCGTAAACGCCTTGGAACAAGGCCTCGGGGAGGAGGCCCACTAGAGCGCTCATGGCGGTCCACACCAGCGTCAAGGCGCCGGTGAACGTCATGGTGGCCAACACAGCCCTGGCGGTATTCCTCTGCATCATCGCATATGAGATAGTTATGGGCCATGTGTGCTCGTCGGGCTTAAGCCCATGCACTACGCCGATCGCCAGCATGGCCGCAGGCAGGACAAAGCCGAGCGAGGAGAGGATGGCCTTGGCGACCGGCTCAAGGACCTCGGGCATCGAGAGTATGGCCACCATTATGGCCGCGGCTATAACCACGGCCAGAACCACGTCGAGTCCTCTGTGCACTGCATCCTCCGTAATACCGCCGGAATCGCCCACGACTCCGTGCACGGAGTTTGGTAGATGCCATAATATTTAAGCCTTACGCCGATGATATTAGATATAAGTAAACAACAATATCAACTAAAATACATGTGTTAGCTTGGGCGGCTCAACAAACCGCGCTATTTCGCCGCCCTTTCCGCCAGCTTTTCCGCAAGCGCGGTCCAGAAGATCTCGGCCAGCTCGTTTTTCTTCGGCTGGTGGCTCTTTGCGGCCTCTAGAACCGTCGACGCAAGCCTCCTCTCCTCCTCGCCGGGCCTCAGCCCCAGCACCTCCAACACCCACGGATTTTCCCTAAGGAACTCCGCCGCCGCCTCGAGAAGCGCCTTCGCGAAGGCCTTCGCGGCGTCGGGATTGAGGCAGGTCTCCCCGGCCTTTCCTCCTCCGTTTTCCTCGGCGCCTCCGCCCACCTCCTTCCTGAGCCTTTCGACCTCTTCCTCCGGTATGAGCCATTTTTCTCCTTCCCTCACCGCCTTTATCTTGCCCTTTCTCGCCCAGTACCTCACGGCCGCGGGCGTAACGTCGAAGATCCTCGCGACCTCCTCGGTGGTGTACATCCTCACGTCCGCTCGATGCGGCGTGCGTAAAAACGTTTTCTGTATCACTCTGGTATTATGGAGAAAAATTTCCTCAATAGGCGCCGTGATGGGAAACGCGGCTTCTCGAATGGTCATTAAGCTGGTGAGGGTGGCGGATCGGCGCCGATTGTAGATGCGGGCTTCGCGGCGTTTTCGATCTGCATAAAGTTTATATAGGGGTTTCCGTTGTGGGGCTAATGTCGGCGGGGCGAATATAGCTACTTCTGGCTTCGCTGTTGTCTACATAGCTAGGCGTGTCTTCTCCGGGGGGCCATGGACATAAGGAGGGTTTTGGTCGTCGGCTCGGGCGCTATAAAGATCGCGGAGGCCGCCGAGTTCGACTACTCGGGGTCGCAGGCCCTCAAGGCCTTTAGGGAGGAGGGCATAGAGACGGTCTTGGTGAACCCCAACGTGGCGACCATCCAGACCTCGAAGGTCCTGGCGGATAGGGTCTACTTCCTCCCCATCAGCCGCGAGTTCCTCGAGCGCGTCATCGAGCGCGAGCGGCCCGACGCCATAGCCTGCGGCTTCGGCGGCCAGACCGCGCTCTCTGCCTGCGTGGATCTACACGACTCGGGGGTTCTGGCCAAATACGGCGTGAGGGTCGTGGGGACTCCCGTGGAGGGAATACGGAAGGCTCTGTCGAGGGAGCTCTTCCAGAAGGCCATGAGGGAGGCCGGCGTGCCCATCCCGCCGAGCCTCTCGGCGAGGAGCCCCGACGAGGCGCTCGCGGCGGCCGAGGAGCTGGGCTACCCGGTGATGGTGCGCGTCTCCTTCAACCTCGGCGGCGCGGGGGCCTTCAAGGCGAGGAGCAGGGGCGAGCTGGAGTCGCGTATATACAAGGCCTTCGCCCAGTCGGCCATAGGCGAGGTCCTCGTGGAGAAGTACCTCGAGGGGTGGAAGGAGGTTGAGTTCGAGGTGGTCCGCGACTCGCACGACAACGTGGCGGCCGTCGTCTGCATGGAGAACGTAGACCCCATGGGGTACCACACCGGCGATTCCATAGTGGTGGCGCCCTGCCAGACCCTCACGGATGAGGAGTACCAGACCGCCAGGGATATCTCCATAGCGGTCGAGAGGGCCATATGGCTCGTCGGCGAGGGGAACGTCCAGGTGGCTATAAACTACGCGGGGCCGGAGCAGTACGCCATAGAGACCAACCCCCGCATGTCGCGCTCCAGCGCCCTGGCCTCCAAGGCCTCGGGCTACCCCCTGGCCTATATAGCGGCCAAGCTGGCCCTCGGCTACCGCCTCGACGAGGTGCTGAACCAAGTAACCAAGCGCACCGTCGCCGCCTTCGAGCCCTCGCTGGACTACATAGTCGTGAAGCACCCGCGCTGGGAGAGCGACCGCTTCGGCGTGGAGGAGGGGCTGGGGCCCGAGATGATGTCCATAGGGGAGGCCATGGGCATAGGGCGCAACCTCGAGGAGGCGTGGCAGAAGGCGGTCAGGATGATAGACATCGGCGAGCCGGGCCTTGTAGGGGGGCCTCTCTTCAGATCGGCGACCCTCGAGGAGTCTCTGCGCGCTCTGGAGCGCCACCTCCCCTACTGGCCTATATATGCGGCTAAGGCTCTCTACCTCGGCGCGTCGGTGGACCAGATCTACGAGCTGACCAAGGTGGATAGGTTCTTCATCGCCGCCTTGAGGAGGGTGGTAGACGTCTGGAAGGCGCTCGAGTCGGGCGGCGCATCGCCGGAGCTCCTGGAGGAGGCCAAGAGGCTGGGCTTCTCCGACGAGCAGATAGCCCTCGCGCTGGGCGCCAAGCCCGAGGATCTGGCGAGGAGCAGGCGGAGGCCCGCCGTGAAGAAGATCGACACGCTCGCCGGGGAGTGGCCGGCGGACACCAACTACCTGTATCTGACCTACGGCGGCGAGTTCGACGAGCATTCCCCGAAGGCGGACTACCTGGTGGTCGGCGCCGGCGTCTTCAGGATAGGAGTGTCGGTGGAGTTCGACTGGGCCACCGTCAACCTGGCCCTGGAGCTCAAGAGGAGGGGTTACCGCGTCGCCATACTTAACTACAACCCAGAGACCGTCTCCACCGATTGGGACATCGTCGATAAGCTCTACTTCGACGAGATATCCGCCGAAAGGATATTGGATATATACGAGAAGGAGGGAGGCCCCGTGGTGGTCCTCTACGCGGGGGGCCAGATCGGGCAGAGGCTCTACCCCAAGCTGGAGGCGCTCGGCGTCAGGATAGGCGGCACCCGCGCCTCGTCTGTAGATCTCGCGGAGGATAGGAGCAAGTTCTCGAGCCTGTTGGACAGACTCAACATAAAGCAGCCGCCTTGGTTCTACGCCAGAAGCGTCGAGGAGGCGTTGAAGCTGGCCGACGATCTCGGCTACCCCGTGTTGCTCAGGCCCAGCTACGTCCTGGGCGGCACCTACATGGCCGTGGCGAGAGACGGCAGGGAGCTGTCCGAGTTCCTCACCAAGGCGGCGAGGGTCAGCGGGGAGTACCCCGTCGTCGTGTCCAAGTTCATGCCCTACGGCATAGAGGCCGAGGCCGACGCGGTCTCGGACGGCAGGAGGGCCGTGGTCACGCCAATAGAGCACGTGGAGCCGCCCGGAGTCCACTCAGGCGATTCCACCATGGTGATGCCTCCCCGGAGGACCCCGGGCTGGGCCGTGGGGAGGATGGCCGAGATCGTCTACACCATAGCCAGAGAGCTCGGCGTAAAGGGGCCTCTCAACGTCCAGTTCATCGTGGCCGACGACGTGTACGTCATAGAGGCCAACCTCAGGGCCAGCCGCTCCATGCCTTTCGTCAGCAAGGCCACCGGCGTCAACTACATGTCGCTGACCGCCGACGTCTTGACCAAGGAGCGGCTGCCCTACGAGGAGGAAATCACTACGTTGAGGCCCTCCAGGTGGTGGGTCAAGACCGCGCAGTTCTCCTGGAGCAGAATTAGAGGGGCGTACCCCAGGCTGGGGCCAGTGATGTACAGCACGGGCGAGGTGGCCTCCTTCGGCGACGTCTTCGAGGAGGCGCTCCTCAAGAGCTGGCTCTCGGCCCAGCCCAACAAGATGCCTAGGAGGAACGCCCTAGTCTACACCTTCGACGAGGCCTACGCTAAGGACGTCGAGGAGATAAGGAGGGCGTTGAGCTGGCTGGAGCTCCTGGAGCCCGGCCCTGAGGTTGTGGACCTGATAAAATGGAGGAAGGTCGACGTCGTCATCACAGCAGGGGTCACCCCCGAGAGGGACTACGCCATTAGGCGCGTCGCGGCCGACACCTCGACGCCGTTGGTCCTACACCCGTCGCTGGGCTTGGAGCTCGCGAGGGCGTTCAACTGGCTCCGCGAAGGGGGGAAGCTCGCCGTGGGGCCGTGGTGAGGCTGGTCGTCGACATATTGAAGGAGGAGGAGAGGATGCTGATGAAGGCGGCCGAAAGACTCGGCGTAAGGCTGGATATAGTGAGGGTCGACGGGCTGGATCTAGCCGAGGATGTGGAGGACGGCGTCTACCTCATAAGGACCCTCAGCCACAACAGGGCGGTCGTGGCCGCAGCCCACGTGGAGGCGTCTGGGGCGATCTCGGTGAACGGCTGGAGAGCCCTTGCGGCCGGCTGGAACAAGGCGGTCGCCCTAGCCATGCTCAGAGCCTCGGGCCTTCCGGTGCCCAGAACCCGGCTGGCCCCGGCGGCCCCCGACTCCCCCGAGCTCATAGTGAAGCCCGCCTTCGGGAGCTGGGGGAGGAAGGTCGCGTTGGCCAAGTCCAGGGAGGACGTCGAGGCCCTCCTAAAGGGGGCCGACCCCGACGAGGTCTACCTGGTGCAGGAGCGCATAGGCGACGGGACCGATATAAGGGCGTTCGTGGTCGGCTACAGGGTGGTGGCGGCCATGATCAGAAGGCCTCCTCCCGGCGATTGGCGCAGCAACGCGGCCAGGGGCGGGCTCGTAGAGGGCGTGACGCCGCCTCCGGAGGTGGAGGAGCTTGCCGTCAAGGCCGCGAGGGCCCTCAACGCCGAGTATGCAGGCGTCGATATACTGATAGGCAACGGCGCCCACTACGTGGGGGAGGTCAACATGGTGCCTGAGTTCAAGGCGGTCTCGAGGGCCAGCGGCGTCGACGTGGCTGCCGAGCTGATGGAATACGTCCACGAAATGGAGAAAAGATAGGTTTAGGCCCTGGCCTTCGCCTTGACCAGCTGGATGAATTCCCTCATCCAAGCCGGGTTGTCGGGCCAGGCCCTGGAGGTCACCAGGTTCCCGTCGACGACGACCTCCTGGTCGACCCAGACGCCGCCGTTGTTCTCCACCTCGGGCCTCACGGCGATGTAGCTCGTCATCTTCCTCCCCTTAATGACCCCGGCGGCTGCCAGTATCTGGGGCGCGTGGCAGATAGCCGCCACCGGCTTGTTGCGCTCGAAGAAGTGCCTCACTATCCTCTTGACGTCCTCCGACGCCGCCACTCTGACGTACTCCGGCATCCTGCCGCCGGGTATCACCAGCCCGTCGTACTCCTCGGGCTTCACCTCGGCGAGCGTTTTCGTGACCCACTTGAAGAGGTAGCCCGGCTTTTCGCTGTAGGTCTCCCAGCCCGGCTCGAAGTCGTGCACAACGGTCCTTAGGTCCTTCTTGCTGGGAGCCGCCACGTCCACCTCGAACCCCTCTTCCTTCAGCCTGAAGTAGGGGTAGAATATCTCCAACGACTCGACGGCGTCGCCCGCGATTATCAGTATTTTGGGCCTTGCCATGATACACAACGGCCAGATATTTATCTCTTTTCCGGCTCCCAGGCGGGTTTTGGCCCTGGGCCCAGCGGCTCAGGGCCGCGGCTGAGATCTGGGACGCGCATCTGCGGCGGCGCAGCCGGCCGCTGCCGGCAGATAGGGCGCGGAGGACGTTGCGACGTGGCCGTCAGACGATGATCAGAGGCACGTAGAGCTCGTCCTCGGTCAGCCCTCCATGGTGCCCCTTGAACTTCAAGGGGTCCTCGTTCCTGCGTTTATATAGGTACATGGCCGCGAGCCCTCTGCCGGGCAACGCCACGTAGTCTCCCAGCCTATCCGCGAAGCGGCCTTCGCAGGGCCCCAGCAACCCCGTCTCGACGGCCTCCTCCCTCGACATCAGCTGGAACTCGCCGTGTTTGGACAAGAGCTCGCCCAGATCCCGCGCACCGGCCGAGGCCTTTAGGTATAGAGCCCTCGGGTCTCCGAAGGGCGGGACGGCGAGGGCCCTCAGGAGGTCGGCGTCCTTCGAGAGGTCCTCGTTCCTCTGTATCTCCTCGTGGCCGTGATCCGCCGTTATCAAGATGTCGGCGCCCTCCATGTGGCGCCTCGCCAGCCTCAATACGTCGTTTAGCAGCCCGTCCGCGGCGGCCGCCGCCTCGTCCGAGCGGGGGCCGTATCTGTGCTCGACGCTGTCTATCGTGGAGATATAGATATAGGCTAGGGCTGAGTCGTTCTGCCGCAGGAGGCGGCTTGCGTTTATTAAGGCGTCGTAGTGCGAGACGTAGTCGAAAACCTCGACGCCGTCGTAGAGGATCCTGCTGATGCCGCCGTTGAGACCTCTCGGCAGGAAGGCCAGGGTCTTCACGCCCGCTCTGGACAGATCCGCGAACGCGGTCGGGGCGTTGAAAAGCGCCTTGAGGTCGTACCCCGCGTTGTTCAGCCCGTCCCTCTCGCCTAGCATGGGGCTCATGGCCAACGCATCTATAACGGCGCCGGCCTCCTTGAGGTAGAAGCTCCAGGCCACGACGCCGTGCTGACACGGCGTCAGCCCCGTGGATAGGGTCGTCAAGGTAGATGCGGTGGTCGACGGGAAGACCGTAGTTATCCTGTAAACCCCTCTGAAGCTCCCGGCGTAGTTCCCAGCTATCTTGGCGAATAGGTTGAACCCAAGTCCGTCGAGCAGGACCAACGCGATCCTCCTCGACGACAGGCCCAAGCCGAATCTAAACTGCGGGCCTCTGGGGGACAGGCCGAAATGGGCCAGCAACGCGTTAGGCACCGAGTTTATCCCTCCGCCGCCGTAGTCAGGCACCTCCACACGTGGCGACCCCTATGCGTATTAAAAGATGGCATCCGTCCGGGCCGGTCGAGCCAGGACCCGGGGCGGCGAGGCCGCTGCGCTCCGGCGGCTAGGCGCTGGAAGTCCAGTCCCGCATGCGCCGATGGGGGGCTACGTCCGTATAGGATGTTGGCGATGTGTATGTCGATGCCGACCGCCTTGCTCGCATTAGCCGTGAGCTGTCGCATCTATGCGCATCGACAGAATATATTTAAAAGGATCTTTCATGGACAATTTCTATGAACAAAAAACTCATCTTGGCTATAACGGCGTTATTGTTCTTGGCATTGGCTTCGTACAGTTTAGCCGGAGCCAATAATTCCTCCGAGACCCATGCGAACCTGTACGTGGTCTTTCTCTGGCACATGCATCAGCCGCCCTACGTTCTGCCCAACGGGACGGCGCTGGCGCCTTGGCCGCGGCTCTGGGTCACTAAGGGCTACTACCCCATGGTGGCGTTGGCTCTCGCCGAACACGCCCACGTCACCTTCGACTTCACGCCCACGCTCCTAGAGCAGATAGAGATGGTCGCCGAGGGTAAATACGACGACCCATACCTCCAGGCCTCTGAGGCGAATCCCTATTCCCTGTCGGACGCGCAGAAGCTGTTCATACTCGAGCGTTTCTTCGACGCGGCGCCGATACAGATAGAGAGGTACCCCAGATACTACTGTCTATACCAGGAGGTTAGGCAGAACGGCGTCCAGTGGGCCCTGAGCGCCTTCACGCCGCAAGACTACCTCGACCTCCAGACCCTCTTTAACCTAGCCTGGTACAACGCCTATATCCTGGAGCGGGATCCCCAGCTGAGGCCTATATACCTGTACGCCCTAAACAGCAACTGCACCACCCACTTCACCGTCCAGCAGAGAGACCTGCTGCTGGCCGGTTTCCAGAAATACGCCGAGAGGCTACTCGAGCTGATGGAGGAGAGAGGCGGCGGCTCGGGCTCTCTGGAGATTGTCACGACGCCCATGTACTACCCAATAATGCCTCTGGTGATCAACTTGACCTCGGCCCTACAGAGCAACCCGTACCTCATAGTGCCGCCCACGGGCTTCAGCTACCCGCAGGACGTGTATAGACAGCTGCTGGATGCCAGGTCCTTCTACGGGCAGACGTTCGGGTTCGTGCCCAGAGGGCTCTGGCCGCCCGAGATGGCCGTGTCGCAGGCGGCCCTTGAGCTGATCGCCGAGGCCGGGTTCAACTACACATTCATATCGGGCTATACCTTGGCCTTGACGCTGGGCCGCCAGCCGGGCGTCCTCAACTACGTCCTGTGGTACGTCCCGACTGGATACGGGCGTCTCTACGTGCTCGCGAGAGACGACGGGATATCGAACTATATAGGGTTCGGGGCCAGCGGCGACGTGAACAGCCGCGGTCCCTTCTACGCGGCCAACAAGACGTATTGGGCCATTAAATCCGTCCAGGAGCAGTTGGAGCGGGCTGGTGTAAGGAAAGGCGTGGTGTTGATAGCGCTCGACGGCGAGAATCCGTTCCAGTACTTCAACGACGACGGAGTCCAGTACCTCACGTACCTATACCGCTTGATAAAGGATGATAAGTCTCTGAAGATGGTCACGGCCTTCGAGGCCGTACAGGCGCTTAAGTCTAAGGCGGAGCTCCTCAGGAGGCCGGTGGTCGCCTCCACCTGGGCCGGCGACTTCTCAACCTGGGTGGGCAACTGGGAGCAGAACTTGGCTTGGACCATACTCTACAACGTGCGGCAGGACGTGGCCAACTGGACGTGCATGTACGAGGCGGAGGCCGGCGATTGGTTCTTCTGGTACAGCGGCTATTTCGCCTCGGCGACGCCGTATATATTCGATGATCTGTTCAGGGCCTTCGCGCAGTGCGCGGCGGCGCAATACAACTACACCTGGCCCCTCTCTACGCCCATATACTTCTCCAGCGATGCGCAGATAGGCTGGGCGGGCTCCCCCTTCGAGCGCATAGTGACCGTGGAGGGGCCGTATAACTTCGGCGTACAGATCTGGTCGCCCAACTACTCGCCCCCCGGCCCGGCCGGCGCACAGGCGATAAGGGCCGTGCTGCACTTCGGACCTGTCAACAGCTTCGGAGGGCCTTGGACATATCTATATTTCGTGCCCATGAACTTCAGCGGCGTATACGGCAATAACTACGTCTATACGGCCACGGTCTACCTCAAGCCGGGCAACTACGAGTTCATCTACATAGCGCAGGGCCAGAATACCTACTACGCCCACGCGAGCTCCACCGCCGACGGCAACTATTGGATCACGGTGCTGCCGACGCCGACGGGCTCCGTACAGGACGCCTACGTCTACCAGATCAGAGTCTACAATAACGGCGGCTACGCCTCATACAGCCCCGCCGCGGCGCCCGGCTGCGTCTACGCCCCAGCGGGCTCCACCGTCGGCGTCGTCGTGGCCGTGAAGTCCAGCGGAACCGTCTATCCGGTCCTCCACTACGGCTACGGCAGCTGGTGGTGGCCGGTCGACGACGTCTTGGCTCAGCCCGTAGGCTCCTACAACGGCTACACTCTATACGAGGCCAACGTGACTCTGCCGAGCTCCGGCATACAGTACGTCTTCGAGATATTCCAGTCCGGCGGCACCTATTGGGTAAACGTCGGCGGCGCTAACGGAGAGATCTGCGCGTCGTAAACCCCCCTTTTCGCTATCCCCTCCTCTCGAGGGGCAACCTCCCCGCCTTGAGGTCCAATATCAGCGATTTCAGCTCCTCCACGGCGGCCTTCAGGATCGCCTCGCCCTTCTCCCTGGAGGCCTTGGAGGGATATCCCTGCACCGCCCTGGCGTACATCGCCTCGTACGCCCTCCGCCCGTAAACCGCGTATCTGACCTCGACCCACTCGTCGGCGTCCTGCGGCACGGCCTTCACGAGGTGTGGATAGGCCGCCATAACCTCGCTGGTCTCGTCCTCGGCCGCGTGGCCCTCCGGAGTCTCGAGGACCTTGCGCCGCGCCTCCTTGGCCAAGTCTATCCACCAGTTCACCAGGACTATGGCCATGTCCGTGGACCTGGCCGCGTCCTTGGCCGCCATCCTCAAGGCGTCCACGTTGCCGCCGTGGCCGTTCACCACCACGAGGTTCTTGACGCCGTTTCTCGCCACCTCGACGAAGACGTCTCTGTACAGCCTGTGGAGGGTCTCCGCCGAAATAGATATGGTGCCGGGAAATCTATCCAGCACGTACGTGTTGCCGTACCAGATGGGGGGCAGAAGGAGCGCGCCGGCCTCCTCCGCGGCCCTCTCGGCTACGTATATCGCCATCAGGGCGTCCGTGCCAAGCGGGAGATGGGGGCCATGGGCCTCCACGATGCCGACGGGCAGAACCGCCACGGACTTATCCGCCTTCTCGAACTCGGGCCATGTGAGCTCTGCCCATTTCATGATCTTCCTTGTGGGATAACTTTTTAAATGGCGATGCCGCTCCGGGCAGATGCCGTGTTGGAGGGCATAGAGACCTTGAAGAAGGTGGTCGGGGAGGTGGTCGGGGTTTACGACTCGCCGGACTGGCTCATAGCGGAGATATTGGGCGATCTCGCAGGTTGGGACGAGGTCGACGAGGACGTCCTCAGGCGCGCCGTCGAGCTCAACTCGTCGAAGCTACACGACGTGTTTAGGAGGAATCTCCAGCTCTACCGCCCGGGGAGGTCCAGCATAAGGAAGGCCGCCCCCTATCTGGTTGCCGAGCTCTTGGAGGCAGAGGGCCTCGAGCCCGCCTTCATCAAGCTGAACGGCGCGATCCTGCCCGCCGCCTACAGGGGACGTAACCTCTACACCCCGGTGGTGCCTGTGGTGGAGGCCAAGAGGGCTGTGCTCAGCAGGCTGTCGGCTCTGGCCAGATATCCAGGCGCCTACGTGGTGGCCTCCGCGGCCGACGGAGTGCCCGGCCTCAGGCTCGAGGTCCGGAGGATCCAGAGGCCGCCGTATTATTACGCCGTGGTTGACGGGCTGGGGAGGGCGCTGGAGAGGGCCGGCGCCATTAGGGCCAGGAGGGACGGAGTCGCCGGGCGTCTCTACGCGTTCTGGAGGAGCTATAGATCTCGGGGCTATCTGGTCCTGGCCGGCCGCGAGGTAGGCGGCGTCGTGGTGGACGTCCTCGCCGTGGGGCTCGGGAAATACGGCGCTGTGGCGGGAGCCAGCAGGAGGAAGATCAACAGGCTGTCTAAGTTCCTCGACGAGGTCTACGAGCTCTGAGCGGCCGCCTTGGCCCGCCTCTCTCTGATCGCCCTTATCTCCCTCTCGCCGAGGTCTAGATGGAAGGAGAGCTCCTCTATTCCGTACCTCTTCGCGAGGTCCCTCCCCTGTTTTATCAAGGCCTCGGCCTCGTCGAGCCTCCGCTCGGCTATGAGGCTCCGCATCCGGTAGACCAGGCACTCCACGAGCTTCTCCTTGAGGCCGAGCGCCTTCTCCCTGTTGCCCTGCCTCTCGGCGTGTTGCATCAGCCGCTCCCACCTCTCGCAGACCATGGCCGCCCGAACGGGCGTCTTAATAAGCTTTCAGCCAAGAACCATCAGTTGCGACTTGAGCTTCAAGATCTTGGAGTAGACGTCGTTAAGCCCCATCCTCTTGGCCGTCTTGGCCGCCTTGACCAGCTGTCTGTTCAGCTTGGCGATATATTCCGGGTTTTTGATGACTACGCCCATGGTCAGCTTCCTCAGATAGTCCTCCGCGTCCTGGACTACTCTCTCCACCTCCTGCAGGGCCAGCTCCATGTCGAGATCGTCGCGGTCGCCCCCCTTGGCCACGTTGATGTTCAGCACTATGGGCTCCACGACCACCTTCCTCTCGGGGCGCACTATGTTGTACTTGCCCATGAGGTAGCCCGCTATGAGGTAGCGCACCAGCTCCGAGACGCCGTCGAGCCCCTCCCTCTCGGCCAGCTCCTCGAGGAGCGACTTGACCTTTTTATGCACGCGCACCGACACGATGGACCCCTCCCTATCTGGGGCGCTGAAAAGTTGTTCGTAGGTCAGGTCGAACTCCCTCACGCCGTCCATACATGGGAGCACGCCGACTTATAAACGGGCAATCCTCAAAAACGGATCGCTCGCCTGATCTTACGCCGAGTGAGCGTTGGCTATTTAAACCGCGGAAACAACGCTTAAAAAGTCGCCGTGAAGGCGCGGCGTGGTCGTTGCCGCCATCATAGCGGCGGTTGCCCTCGCGCTTGCCGCCCTGGCCCTCGCCGGGCTCTACAGAGAGGCCAAGTTCTGGTCGGCTACGGAGCGCCACGAGCAGATCTGCCGCGAGGTCGACGTGGTGGTGCCCCTAAGAGGGACGCCCCCCGGCCTCGAGGAGAACCTAGCCGCCATAACGCGGCAGAGGCTCACGAACGGCGAGGCTAGGTTTGTGTTCGTTGTGGACGACGCGAGCGACCCCGCGGCGGCAGTTGCGGCGAGGTTCGGCGAGGTCCTGGTCGCCGGCTCGGCGCCCGGCGCGCCCGGCAAGAGCTGGGCGCTGGCCAAGGCCCTGGAGGCCGCGCGGGGGGACTGCGTGGTGTTCGCCGACGACGATATAAGGCCGGGGCCTGGATGGCTGGAAGGCCTCACGGAGCCTCTATCCGCCTACGACGCAGCGACTACGTACCGGTGGTACGTAGGGCGGAGCCTCTGCACCAGGGCGAGGGCGGCGGTGAGCAACACGGCCTTCTCCGCCATGCAGGACCCCCGCTCCAGATTCCTCTGGGGGGGCTCCACCGCGTTGAGGAGGGACGTGGTCGAGAGGGGGAGGATAGCTGAGAGGCTTCCCCGCTACATCAGCGACGACTACGCCACCTACAGCGCCGTCAAGGAGCTGGGGGGCAAGATCTGGTTCTCCAGGAGGTCCATAGCGCCGACGCCGGACCCCCAATGTAGATGGGGCGATATGTTCAGATGGGCCGTGAGACAGGTGCTGATGGTCAAATGGTACGCGCGCCAAGGCTGGACGGTGGGCCTCGTAATATACACTTTGAACTTCGCCTTCGGCATAGCGATGCCCGCAGTAGGCCTGGCGGCCGGCGCGCCGGCGCTCGCCGTAGGCTTCTCGATACCGTTGATAAACTTAGCCAAGGACTTCATCAGAGCGAGAGGCGTGGAGAGGCACGCCGGGATTAGGACAAGGCCCTCGGAGATCTTAGCCACCTGGGCGTTGGGCAACTTCGTCATACCAGCCGTCGTGTGGACCTCGGCGTTTGTTAAGTGCGTCCACTGGAGAGGACGGAAATACTGTGAAGGCGACGCTAAGAGTCTCGCAGAGGCGGCGGCCTACCCGGCGGCCTCCGCGCACGACGACCAGATGTGAGCAATCTGGCGATTTAGAATAAAAACTATACGGATAGGTGGACGGAGACAACCACATCTATCGAACGCATCGAGCTCAGCCGGCCATGGAGCCGACATGCCGCACAGCCGACGTGCGGAATCGGCTACGTATGTCCGGCCGAACTGTACAGACGATAGCCGGAAAAGCTCGCTGGATGCGGGGGCCGGGATTTGAACCCGGGTCCTCCCGGCTGCTCGGGCCGGGGACCCTTTATGAGCCACGCCGTCGGCCGTCGGCGAATCCAGCCCCTAGATGACACCGGAGCCGATTTTTAAGTCTTTTGATAACTTGAGCCCGCGGCACCCGCTGGATGATTTTAGTGAGGGGCGGATTTCTCCGTGCTGGAGCCCGCGAAGCCTTGGCGGGATCCGCAGAACTACAAACGGGGCCAACTGCTGGAGGCCAAGTACGAGGCCGAGCCTGCGTTGAGGTTCTTGGAGAAGGGGCTATACCGAAACGCGGCGGGCAAGGCCTTCCAGGCGTGGAGAGCCCTCCTCGCCGCTCTGACGGTCGACCGCCGGGACGAGTTGGCCGGGCGGTTCAGCGGAGTTCCAACAGGGATGGGCGCAGAGTCCAGCTGGCGGATTTCGTGATGGCCTTCATGACGACGGGGTACATGCTCGCGGTGGCGAAGGCCCTAGATGCCTCGGCCGGCACGAAGCTCTACGACCTAACCAACGCGGCGTTGAGCCTCCACGAGCTCCAGTACGACGGGCTGGACAGGCCGGGCATCTACGGCAGATATCCCTTCGTCGATCTGGTGGCCGACGATGTAAAGAGGGTGCGAGCGCGGCGTTGGAGTACGTCGAGAGGCTGACCTCCTCCCAGCCTTGACGGCTCTGCTCACAACGGCTGCTGGCCTAGCCGCGCTGGCATATGGAGTCCGGCTTCATGGAGGACCAGAGGGGCGGATTCGCCGACGGCGCCGGCACTTACGCGGGGCGTTGCCCCAGGGCGCTCCAACCAGGCTGAGCTACCCCCGCCACCTTCTATGTATGTCCGGGATTTAAAGTCTTTCCCCCTGCGTCCCGCCGGCAACGCCCCTGCGTCAAACGCCCTTGGGGTAGCCGAACTTCTTAAGCGTGTCGGGCGGCTTTATCGCCAGGGCGGCGGCCCCTATGGCCACCTCGTCGTCGCCGAATTTGGCCTTCTCCAAGGCCGGCGGAGTTAACGGCGTATATTTCCTCAATCTATCCTCAACTGCCTTGAATATGTCCCAGTGGTTTAGGGCTATGGAGCCCCCGACGAGGAGGACCTCGGGGTCGTACGCCGCAGTCACCACCGCTATGCCCGCCGCGTTGACATCCAGCCAATGGTCTATGAAGGCTTGGGCCAGAGGGTCGCCCTCTCTGTAGAGCCGGAAGACGTCCTCCGACGTCCTCACTTCGGGCGGCCGCCTGCCGAGCCTCTCGGCATAGGCCCTGAAGTATCTGGGGATATTGGCCCCGCTCGCCATAGCCTCCCAATGGCCCAGGCCCCCGCAACCGCACTTGACGCCGCTGGTCAAATCTAAGACAGCGTGCCCGAGCTCGTGGGCGTTCCCCTCCTTCCCCAGCAGCAAATGGCCGTTGACCACGGCGCCTACGCCCAGGCCCGTTGACACAGTTAAATAGGCCAAATTCTCGACTCCCCAGCCGCCGAGCACGTACTCGCCCCACGCGGCGGCCACGCAGTCGTTGGCCGCATAAATCGGCTTCCTGAACCTAAGGAGAGGCTCCACGAGGGGGAATCTATTCGAGGGCGAGTTGGGGGCCGCGGTGACCCAGCCCGTCCTGAGGTCCAGCGGGCCTATCGACCCGACCCCCACCGCCTCGAAATCCCAACTCTCGGCGAGTCTGGCCGCGTCTCCGACGGGGTCCGAGCCCGTCCTCAATTTCTCGCGACGCCTCACCGAGCCGTCGCGCTCCACAAGCAATACTCTGGTCCACGTGGCCCCGACGTCTATGGCTAATATCATCGCCTTGACCTGGCCTCGACCTCCCTCTTTATTATCGAGGGCAGATCATCGACTAAGGCCCTAAGCGCTGCCTCCGCGTCGGGGGGCACGCGTTCGAGGGCCACGCCCTTACAGTCGACGTAGGCCCACTTAACCTCTAGAGACATCTCGTCGTCCTTGTATCCAGCCGAGACGAAGCCGATAAGCCAATCGTCGCCGAATTTAACGGCTATTGCCTCAGGCCTCCTCAGAGAGCCGAAGAAGCCCAGGGCCCTCCTCCTAGCCGCCTTTATGGCCTCCTCATCGCCGACGCACGTCATACGCCCACCAGGCCTCAGTTTTTTATCTATTATATGGATGCCGTATCGATGCCGTAAGGCTACGTCGGGAAAAAGCTTTTAATATCGACGGAATGTACGGCAAGGGGCCCGTAGTCTAGCGGTAGGATTGAAAGCAATTCCCTAAGGCCCGCCTCACGCGCGGGAGATCCCGGGTTCAAATCCCGGCGGGCCCATTTCCTTATTACTCGATATACGTCCGGCTAGGGCAAATGTGGCTAGGGCTGAGGCCAATGCTAGGCCGGCATCTACCTCCCAGGCTGACGGCGGGCTGAGCGCCATGGTGAACGAGAATAGATAGCTTGCATTGAGACCGAGCGCCATGTCTACTACGTTTATGACTGCTAGGGCCGATGCGGGCGCGCCGCTCCTGGAGCCCTCCGCGTAGATTGCCGTGATATATATGGTATACGCTACGCCGTATGTGAACACCAACAGAGGCGCGGCCGCGGTGGGAAGGTAGGGCAGAGCTGCCATGGGGGCGGCCGAAAGTACCGCGGAGTAGAGGAGCACCGCGCGTTTGTCCTTGGCCTTGTCGTATATACTGCCTAGAAAGCCTCCGAGGAGGCCGGACAACATAGACGCCGAGGTTATCGCCCCCGCCTCGGAGGCCTGGAGGCCTCTATAGTAGTGGAGCCACGCGGCGGCGAGGCTGTTGGCGGCGTAGACGGCGCCCCACAGCGGAAATGAGGCGAGGCCCAGCCAGATGGCCGAGGGGGATGGCCTAGCCCCGTGTTTGAAGCCGCCCTGCATTATCAGGGGAGGCGCCATCGCCGCCGCGGCTACGCCGGGAGCGGCCGCCGCGATCCTCCAGCCGAGCGGCTCCGCCACGTAGCCCCAGTAGTAGCCCAGGAAGGCGCCTATGTTGAACGACGCGTTGTACAGGCCGAGCGCTCTGCCCGCCTCGCGGGGCCTCAGCGCCACTAGGGCCGCGCCCGCCGTCGAGAAGAAAAGCCCGGCGCCGACGCCGGCTACTGCCCGCAGAGCCAAGGCGGCGCCCCACGTCGGGCTGGCCGCGGTCAGCGCGGACCCCAGGCCCAGCAGAAGCAGACCGAGCCCCGCGGTCCTCACGTCGCCTATCCTAGACCCCGCCAGACTTGCCGGGATCTGGGCGGCGGCCGCGCCCGCTATGAAGGCCGCAGGCAGAAAGCCCAGCTGGGCCTCGGACACGTGGAGATCCCTCGACATGGCCGGGAGAAGGGGCGATAGATAGAACCACAGGAGGGCGTACACGGCCCTCGACGCCAATATGTAGCTGAATAGCCTCACCGCAAGGCGAGGCGCGGACCCCTTTTAAATATAGGCGATGTGAAAAAGGCCTATTTCACCTGGAGAGCTTTTCCAGCTCTATCTGCGACGCCCTGGGCCCGAGGATCCCGACGTCTAGAAACACGGCCACCGCCATGGCGAAGACCACGGCGTACATGGCGAAGGCGCCGTACGACGCGAGCACCAGCGGGAGGAGGGACAGCCAGATGTAGTTGCCTAGGCGGCTCAACGAGTACTGGACGCCGTCGGCGAACGCCCTTATCCTGGTCGGGTACAGCTCGGCTCCGTACTGATGGAAGGCGTTGGAGAACACGTTGGCCAGGAGGCCGAATATAAAGCCGGTGGCCACGACCTGCGCCGGCGTCGTCGAGTAGCCGAAGGCCAGCCCGTCGATGCCCATCAACAACGCGATAAGCGCTACCTGCCACTTCCTGTCGAATTTAACGTTGTCTATCAAGAAGATCGATATCAATGAAGATAGGAGATACGATGTATATATCAACACAGAGTACTCGAGTGTCCTAACCAAAGTGAAGCCCTTGCTGTACAACACGGAGGGGGCTAGGCTCGCAAAGCCGTAGTACACGCCGGTCTGCAGGAACTCGAAGATCCACAACATTACGGTCCTCCGCATATACTCCTCGCTGAAAAGCTCGCCGAAAAGCCTGCCGAGAGGAATCCTCTCGGCCTTTACGACGGGCACCGGGGCCGGCGGCGGCAGCTGGCCCTTCTCCCTAACGGCGATTTCCTCCATCTCGGCCACGATCCTCTCGGCCTCAGCGGTTCTGCCCTTCACCTCGAGCCAGCGGGGGGACTCGGGTATCAGCAGACGGAACGGCAGTAGCAACAACACGCCGAGACCGCCGATTATGAACAGCCACTGCCACCCGTAGAGCCCCAAGATCTGTCTGGGTATCAACAAATAGGCCAGGAGGGCCGACACCAGAGGCGCGGTCCAGCTGATCGTGTAGGCGGTGGCGAGAGCCCTCCCTCTAATCTTGGCTGGGAAGAACTCGGAGATCATTATGTCGAGGACTAGCAGCGCCTCGGGCCCCACGCCCAGCCCCGCGACGAATCTCAACAGCCCGAGGACCTCCGGGCTCGGCGCAAAGGGAGTGGCGAGGTAGGCGGCGCTCATGAGGGCTAGGTTGAACAGAAGCGCAGTCCTTCTGCCCCACAGATCCCCTATCAACGTGAAGACTATGGCGCCCACGAAAGCCCCGAGGAACAGCGACGCGACTACGTAGTATACAGATGCCGTGAGGGAAATTCCGTAGTAATTCTGTACGGGAACTGTCACGAAGCCGCCTACGAATAGGTCGTATAGCTCGAAGAATTCGCCTATAGCTAGCAATATAATTAGGCGCGTATGGAATGAAGTCCATGGAATTCTTTCCAAACGGCCGGCTATTGTCGGCTGGTCCATGCATGGTATAATTTTTTATATATATCTATATCGTTGTAAAAAGTACGAAGAATATATGAGATTACATGTGCATAGAAATCGCCGGCGCTGCAGCCCTGTTGCGTCTCTCTTCCCCGGCCTGGACGACCGCCTCGGAGGCGCAGGTAGCGGGGCATTCCGAGGCTGGGGACCGAGCGCCCGGCGGCCGGAGACACGGCGGCGAGGACCAAGATCGGCGGCGCGCTTAAGGGCTCGCCGGCCTGCGGCTCGCGCGGCTGGATAGACATAGGCCGGTCCCGGAAGAGATCTGTACGATTTGCAGCCGATAGGCGGTATGGACTTTCGCAGGCAACGCGCCGTTTAGGCGCGACGGATCGCCCACAGCGGGCAGGATCTATATAAGGCTACGGCAATCGCCCCATATGCCCATGGACCTCGGCCTAGCCGTCACCGCGGCGGCTCTCGGCGCCGCGATCGCCTCCTATCTGGCGGCCCGTATGGGGTTTTCCCGCCTAGCTGAGGGGCTCAGCATCGAGCCGACGCCTCTATTCAACGCCGTGTCGATTCTGTTAGCTACGGTGATCTTTCTGGGCGTGGAGACGCTGGCGTATAGCGTCTACGCTCTGTTTATTCTGACGGTCTTGTTTCTGGCGTTCGCCCTCGCCGGCCTTCTGATAGCACTCAGGCATTTGGTCGAGGAGTACTTCGCCGGGATAGCGGTCTCCAGGGTGCACGGCATCCATATAGGCGACTATCTGCAGGTGGGCAAGACGGCGGGCTACGTGGTCGCCATGAGACCGACGGCCATGGTCGTCAGGGATTTCCGGCGTAATTTAGTATATATACCCTATACTAAATTAATACATGAAATATTTAATATTATTAAAGTAGAAGAGGGACATGAAATTAGGATATATATGTATATACCATATAAAATAGATATAAACAGACTTAGGGCTGAGCTCGGCTCGGTCGCCTCGGAATACGGCGTTGAGAATTTCAGGATCGACGTGGACCACATAGGGTACAGAGGCGTCGTGCTGGTCGCGCGGGGCATCCTGAGGGACCCTCGGAGGGAGGAGGAGATTCGCTACTCCCTACTTGACAGGGCGTACTCCCTTCTTGCGGCTACGGAGCAGAAGAAGGGCGCCGGCAAGGGCCCATAGGCCTATTATCCACAGCTCGCCGTATCTGACCAACGTGGATAGGAGCACGCCGGCCAGCGTGGTGATTACGCCGACTGCGCCGACCAGCGATATGCCCTTCACAGTCGGCGACCTCACGGCCCCGTAGAGGTCGCCGCGGCGCACAACTACTAGAAGCGATATGGACACCAACAGGTAGTTTATCAACGAGGATATCGCGTAGACGTCCACTATCAGATAGATCTCGCCAGGCACCAGCAGGGCGGAAGCTATGGCGGCCGACAGCACGAGGGAGACGTGCGGCGTTCTGAATCTTCTATGCACCTTGGAGAAGACTGCGGGCAGCAACTGCTCCTCGGCTAGCTTGTAGAGCAGGCGCGAAAAGGCGACGAAGCCGGCCAGTGCGGCCATTATCTGCACCACAGCCGTCACGACGCCGGCGGGAAGGACAAGCCACCTCCCGTAGGGCATCGACGCAGCTATCTGCACCACAGCCGTGGCCGGGTTTGAGGCCACGGCCGGATACGCCACGCTGTTCATCAACAGCGCTGTCAAGCCTACGCCGTATAGAGCCCCCAGGCCTGCGGCCAGCGCGGCCGCCCTAGGCACCTGCACCAGCGGCATCTCGGCCTCGCCGGCCAGCTGGCCTATTGCGTCCATGCCCGTGTAGCCTCTCGACGCGTAGGAGAGGCCGGCCCACACGTCGCTGGGAGGCACGTTGCCCCAGGAGAAGTAGGGAGGGGGCGTCCTCAGGCTCGCGGCGAGGCCCAGCAACACCGTCAGCACGCCGACCACGGCTATGTCCAGCAAGGCGATGGCTGTTGCGGCTCTGGCGGATTCCTTTATGCCTACTAACGTGATGGCGAAGAGGCCGAGCGCCACGAGGAACGACAGCGCTCTGGCCACCAGGTACGGCACGTCGACCCCGTAATAGGACAGCATGTTGGCCAGATAGAGGACGCCGTCCAGCGACCCGTAGGCCACCATTATAGCCTGGTCTAGGGCTAGGAGCCACGCGGAGAAGAAGCCGAAAGTTCTGCCCAAGGCGGTCTTGACGTAGAGGTAGGACCCGCCGGTCTCGGGAAACCGGGACCCCATCTCGCCATAGGCCAGCGCTATTGCTACCATCAAGGCCGTGCCGTAGAGGACGACCAGGAATGTGTACCTCCCCGCCTCGGCCGCTACAACTCCCAGAATGAAGTAGAAAGTCGACTGGCTGTCGGCGTGCACCAGCGAGTATATATCGAAGACGTTGAGCCTGCGCCTCAGCCAGTCTCTGCTCATGAGGAGAGATCTCTCAGCGCCCCGATAGCCCCCATGGCGATCAGGTAGTCGCCCTCCTGCGCCACGGCGTCGGGCGACGTGATGATCTCGTCGTCTCTCATCAAGGCGACCTTCACGCCATACGACTCCTCTATCTCCGCCAGGCCGCGGCCGAGCGGCTTGGAGTCCGCGGTCACGAACATCTCCAGAAGCCCGAAGTCGCCCCTAAGGGGAGTTATTTTGGTGTACTTCAAGTTGAGCACTCTGTAAAGCCTGCCGAGGACGCACCGCGACGTGCTCACGGCCGTGATGCCGTACTCCGTAGCCTCCTCCTCTGCCGCCTGGTTCCTCAACGTGACGATCACGCGCGGCACCCCCCTGGATCTGCACAGCTTTGCCAGAGATACGTTGAGCGAGTCGTTCGGCGAGATGAACAGGGCCGTCTCGACGTCCTCAAGGCATATCCCCTCTATTAGTTTCTCATAGGTCTCCGATTTTATTGTATGTATATATACTGGATATTTAATAAATTCTTTACCTCTATATTCATTGGAAATTAGATGAATAATATATCCATTGTCCGCCAGCACCTCCACGACGAGCTTCGTCAAATCGTCGCCGCTGTCCAACACCAGCGCCTTTCTAGCCACGTCAAGTCATTAAGGCCCAAATATAAGCTAAGACGCTCTACGATCAGGGGGCCGCGTACCGAGGCGCCGCCCGGATATATGACCTATTATATGTAGATAAATAATGGTATTATTATAATTATGATAATAAGATATATTAGTAATAAATATATATTATTAATATATCTCTTAATAATTTTATAATATATAAAACTCCCTAGCGCTAACAATATCGCCGAGGCTACGGGAGGCGTCAAGGTCGATACGGTCGCCATAGTCAACGAGAGGCCTGTGGCGAACCGCGCCAGATTGGTGTAGCCTCTGTCCGTCAGCTTGATCCTCACGATCTTTCTGAGCACGGCCTCGCCCGCCATGGAGAGAAAATAGCTCAGAACCAGAATCGCTAGGAACGTCAACACGTAGTAGGCGCCGGGGTCTTGATAGGCCGGGGCGAAGTTCGCCGCTATCTTGGGCAGAAGCGCTGTCGACGACAGGAGCGAGAACAGGACTAGGTGCTCCCAGGGCGCGTGCGCCGCTATGGGGTCGCCCAAGAGCAGAACGAACTCCCCCTGCGTATGGGTTAGCCTTGAGCGTAACGGCTGGCGCCAGTTGCCGTAGCGCATCTTCATGAGCTTTACGAATAGGTCGTGCGATCTCAGCCCCATGTTCTTGAAGACGTAGACGTCTGCCTCGACCTCTAGAGCCCTCACCAAGACGAAGAGCCCATAGACCGTCGAGATGGCTAAGGCGACCGAGAACGCGTAGACGTAGGCCGGCGGCGGGCCCAGAGAGGCGTACGTCGCAGGCAGAGCCGCCACCTCTCCGTAGAGGATGGCGCCCACCGTCCATACCTTGGCCGGGTGCTTGAGCCTCGCGTGGGCCTCCTCGTGCAGTTCGACGAACCTCTCGAGGTCGGGATCCTCCCCGCCGCCCAGCACGACTAGGGAGATCCACCGCGTCAGCCCGCCGGTGGTGATGCCGTAGGGCCTCGCGCCGTGTGACTTGACCTTTATCAAATAGACCCCCCTCCCTACGCCGAACAGCTTCCCGGCGACCACCTCTAGGGAGAGGATCAAGGCCAAAAACGCGCCGGAGCCCGTGAAGACCAGCGCTAGGTACGGCACTAGGCCATCGTATGGCCCCACGGCGATCTTCTCCAGCAGGGGCGACAGGAAATGGGCTAACGACATCTGGAGATATAGGAGGGCCAGGCCGGACGGGACCAACGCCAACGACGCGATGGCGAGCAGCCTGCCCGTGTCGATCTTCACGGAAAACTCGATCTATCCTATTTTAGCCGATTCCGTGAATCTTTAAAAACGGACCTACACTTGAGGCTTATGTATAGGGATAAGGCTGTCGGCATAGCTCTGCTCGTCCTATCGGTGCTCGTGATAGTCGCCTATGCCTGGCTGGTCTTTTTGACCGAATACTCCATCGTGGTCTTGGAGGCCACTGCGTTCCTCGCCGTGGCGGCCGTATTCGGCATACTGGGCTGGGTGGGCTACGCCCTGGCGACCACCCCGCCCCCGAAGCCCATCGAGGAGATCGAAAAGGAGGTGGAGCAGGCGCTAAAGGAGATCGAGAGGCAGATGCAGGAACAGGATAAGGGGCAGGCCCAACAGCAGTAGCCTTCCATCGTCAGTTGGTCTCCATCCCGTGGGGTCTGCTGCCCGGAGCCCGGGGCTGGCTTCATCGCGGTGGGCCGCGGAGGATGGGGCGCCATCCGCGCACCTGCCCAGCCTTCCGCCGCGGGCTGATGCGCAGGCCGCGTCGGTCCCAGGGGGCTCGGGCCGAGGGCGCGCAGACAGGCACGAGGCGGCCTCTGTAGGCTATGCAGATATTCAGGCCCTACGTGGACTGGCATAAATCGGCGTGGGCTCTGGACGACAGGCGGCTGGGCAAACAGAGGGTGGAGGCCAAACAGGTTATTCTCGCCATCTTGAGGCGTATGGGCGTTCTGAACGACGGCAGGAGGGGCTGGCTAAACCACCCCATAGTGTTGATGTACTACAACGACGGACGTCCCTACCTCGACGACTTGGTGGGCTATTTCAACGCGACCGTCGCCGAGTGGAGGTCCAGAGGGTTCGCCAACAACATCTCGCTGGCCGACGTGGGGCCGTTGATCAGATCCGTAAGGGGGGCCGCCGGCACGCCGATAACGCACGTCCACGAGGTGGAGTATCGAAGGATTCTGCTCCTCAAGGAGCCTTGCCACTACTTGAGGCGGTTCAGCGGTGAGGAGCTCGAGGAGGTCTTCAACACGGAGCCCGTGCCCATCAAGGGCGTCAACACTTGGATATTCGACGTGTACGATTCCTACAGGCGCCTGATCGACGAGCTTAAATCGGGCAGGACCGTGTGCTCGTCTATCTTCCCGAAAGCGCCCTCTCGAGCTTCGCGAAGCATCGGGGGCAGAAGCCGGGCCCCTTGAGGTCTGTGTCCCCTATCGTGTTGCTGAAGTACATGACGCACCTAGGGTCGCCGCAGTGGCCCAGCCCGAAGGTGTGGCCCAGCTCGTGAGTGATCTCCTTGGCCAGCCTCAGCTCGAAGAGCTCGGCGGCGGACCTCAGCCTCTCGGTGAACACGACGGCCTTGTCGCCGTAGGCCACGCCGAAGACGAAGTTGAGGCCGGGCGCGTAGCCGTCGCCCTCGACCACGTATACGTACCTCCGCCATCTCCTCTCCGCCGGCTTTAATAGGTCCAGCAGCAGATCCGCCCTAATCTGCCCCCTGTCCTTGTCGTAGGCCTTCGCCTTGGCCTCGCCTAAATCGGCCCTCGTGACGGCCAGCCTCAACAGGCCTCTGAAGGACGACTCGACGGTCTCGACCACGCGGCGGCTTATGTCCACCTCCGTAAACAGGAGGACCTCGGCCACGTTTTAAATATGGGGCCAATTTATTTTATGCATAGAGTCCTCGAGGCGCTTTCGAGGAAGGCTGTGGTCGGCCACAGGGGCTTTCCCCGTAGGAGGCCCGAGAACACGATCGCCTCGTTCGTCGCGGCCGTGGAGGCGGGCGCGGATATTATCGAGATGGACGTGTGGAAGACCGCCGACGACGTGGTGGTGGTCATCCACGACGGCGCGGTGACGGCGCCGGACGGCGTCTTGAAGGTAAAGGAAGCGCGGTGGCGCGAGCTGTCCGGCTACAGGGTGGACGGGGAGCCTATTCCCACCCTGGAGGGCGCGCTACAGGCCGTGGCGGGGAGAGCCGGAGTGTTCGTTGAGGTCAAGGACCCAGAGGCGGCGGGGCTGGTCGGCGACGTGTTGAGGCGCGTCGGCGCCGCGTCGTGGACGGCCGTGATCAGCTTCCATGAGGAGGCTCTGGTCCCGCTTAAGGGCCTCGTCCCCCTCGGCTTGATCTACGCCAAGCCGCCGGGCAGAATAGCCGACGCGAGGAGGCTGGGCCTCGACTTGGTGCTACCCCATCATAGGCTCGCCACCGCCAGAGCTGTGGACTTCGCCCACAGGATGGGCCTTAAGGTCGTGGCCTGGACCGTCAACGATGGTCGGACCATGGAGGGGCTCTGGTCTCGGGGGGTCGACGGAATAGCCAGCGACGACGTAGAGCTCGCAGTATCCGTACGGAATAAATTTAACCGATAGGCTTTCTTAAGGCAAGTGCGCGGAGCGGGCTATTGGAGCTTAATACTGGCGGGGTCCCTGGCGGGCTTCATATGGGGCGCGAACCAAGTGGCTCTCTCGATATATTTAGTCAAGATAGGGCTGGATGCCGCGCAGATAGGGATCGTCTACGGCATATCCACCGCGGCGATGACGGCGGGATCTCTGCTGTGGGGCTATCTGGCCGATATATACGATAGAAGGCGCCTCTATTACGCGCTATCGATCGCATCGGCCGCCCTCACGGCCTCCATGGCGGCGGCCAAGCCCCTCGTTGTCGTCGCGTCCTACATATCTGCAAGTTTGTTGAACAGAGGAACTGTATACAGCGCGATTCTCGGCGACCACGCCAAGGCTAGAGGACTCTCTAACGAGGCCTTTTCGCTCTCCTCATCTCTCTCCTCGTTCTTCGCCGCACTGGGATCTCTCTCGACTTCCATAACGTCCGCGGGCATACCCGGCTTCCAGGCTCTCTTCTTGTTGGAGGGCCTGGTGATAGCGGCGTCTGCGGCTTTGATATCCCTATCGGAGCCCGCCGCGGCTATGGAGCGAGGCAGGCTTTTGCTCGATCTGAGGGCTTTGAAATCCTACTGGTTGCTAAAACGGCTCATCCCGGAGTCCTTGATAGGGCTCGGGGCCGGAGTCATAATACCTCTATTCTCTCTATGGTTTTATATCAAGTTCCACGTCTCCATGGGAAGCCTCGCGGCGTTCTACGCGGCGTCGGACCTGACGCTCGCCCTAGGGGCGGCGTCGGCGCCCTTGATAGCCAGGGCGTTGAGGAGCAGGATCAACGCCATAGTGGCGTTGCAGTCTCTGGCTACTGCATTGCTGGCATCGATGCCGTTCGTCGGCTCGGCCGAGATGGCCCTTACCCTCTTCGTAGCCAGAACGGCCTTAATGAACATGGCGAATCCCCTATTATCGGCCCTAATAAACGACCTGGTCCCCCAGGAGGAGCGCGGCAGAGTCTTCGGCCTGTGGAACACGCTCAGCAGCGTGCCCAGAGCCTTGGGGCCCGCCGTAGGGGGCTACCTCATGGGCTCGGGCATGGTCGACGCACCGTTGTTCATAACGGCAGGGCTCTACGCCGTTGCCGTGGCTCTGTTCAAGATACTTCTGGGCCAGGCCGAGTCCAAGCTAGCGCGCGGCTAGAAACGCCAGCAGCTCGCCCGCGTCCACTCCGCACTTGGCCCGCCTCAAGAACTCCTCCGGATCCCTCAACGCGTCTTCAAGCGATGCGACCACGTCGGCGTCGGCCGGCGGATTGGGCCCTATATGTATTTTGAAACCAAGCTTGGCATCTCTAAAGCCTTCTATCACCACCAGGTCTGCGTCTATGCGGCTGAGCGGCAATCTGTCGGAATACACTGCCCACACGCCGCCGCCCCTCAGAGCGACCACGTCGGCCCCGGCGGCCCTCATCCTGTAGCTGTCCTTGTCCGGCACGTCGGGGACGTGGTGGCTCTGCTTGACGGCGACCACCCTATATCCCAGGGACCTAGCGAGGGATATGATCCTCTCGGCCAGCGCCGTCTTGCCCACGTCCTTATTGCCAGTTATCTGTACTACGCAAACCACCTCCCCAAGTCTCTGGGATCTCTGTAGAGCAACATCAGGACCTTATCGCCCCTCTTGGCGCCTCCCGGCGGTATGACCAGAATCCCCGACGCGTCGGGATCCGTGAACGAGTGGTGCCTCGTCCTCAGCGGCGTCGCCACGATCTCGCCGTCTCTATACTCGGCCTTGGCCCTCACGAACTGGGCCAGCTCGCCGGCTACGTCCGCCGCCAGCGTCGCGTAGACCCAGCCGCTGCCGGGCCCCGCGGTCACGTTGGCCATCCGCCTCATCACCGGCTCGACTATACGTATGGCGCCGTGCAACGCGCTGATCGGATATCCCGAGAGGCCGAAGACGACCTTGCCGTTCACGAACGCCACCGAGGTGGGGCGGCCCGGCTTCATCCTAAAGCCTCTAATGCCGGCGAAGCCCAGCTTGTAGAAATGGTCGATCTCGCTGGGGCCCGCCCCTCCCGTTATGATGACCGCGTCCACCCGCTGTAGCGCCTCCTCGACGGCCTTTCTGAGCGCCTCGTTGTCGTCTCCCATGACCCTCCTATCGGCCAGCTCCACATACGGCATGTAGTTGCGGATATACCACTCAACCAGGGATCCAGTCGACTCGACGACTTTGCCCCTCAGCACAAGCTCCGCGGCCTCGTCGGGATCTATGGGCGGTTTTATCAGCTCGTCCCCCGTGGAGAAAATCGCTACCTTGGGCCTTCTGTAGACCTTGACCTTGGTGATGCCGACGTCTAGGAGGGCCACCACGTCGAACACGGTGAGCACCTGCCCCCTCCTGACGAGGACAGCGCCCTTGGGAGCATATGCGCCCGGAGGGTCGACGTTATCGTAGGCGTTGTACCTGCGCGCCACCGAGATCTTGTCGCCCCTCCTCTGCACCGCCTCCTCCGGCACCACCGCGTCGGCCCCCTCGGGGAGGAAGGCGCCGACCGTCACGTAGTAGGCCTCGCCGCGCCCCACGCTCGCCTCTCTGTACTGGCCCACCAATATGGAGCCTACCACCGTGAACTCGCCCGGAGTCTCCGCCGAGTTCACGGCATATCCGTCGTAGGCCGCCCTAGGCCTGGGCGGATAGTCGTGCGGCATAACCACGTCCCTCGCCGCAACGAAGCCGGCGGCGTCCCACGTCGGGATCGACAAGGCCTCCTCGATGGGCTTTATCTGCGACAAGAACTCCGGTATTTTGGATAGAGGCGACGGCCTCTCCAAATAGCGCATATACCTAGAGCCCGGTTAACAATATATTTATTGCGGCCCGCCGGGGCTAGACGCGCCTCGCTATAACCATCGCGTGCGCCACGTCGTAAGGCTCCAGATGCACCGTATCGAGGACTTCATATCCCCGCTCCTTCAGCGCGTTTATCTCCTGCTTGAACGTCTCCGACGGCTCCTTCGTCACGTCGATGCTCATGGCCTTGATGACCAGCATCACGTGGCCGCCCTTCTTGAGGAAATAGTCGGCGTTGTCGGCCAATATCTTCGCCTGCACCGGCTGCGCTATATCTATATACACCACGTCGACGCCCTTGATGTAATGGGCGTATTGAAACGGAAACCTGGCATCGCCGAGTATAGGGACCACGTTCCTCCTACCCTGGTCGACAAGCTTCTCCATAAACTCCCTGAAAACCCTCGGCGAGAACTCAACCGAGTAGATAAGCCCCCTCTCGCCCACTATATCGCTCACATGGCTCGGCGTCGTCCCCGAGGCGGCGCCTAGGTAGAGCATATGCGTGCCCTCCTGTATCGGGACGTACTTAAGCCCGTTAAGTATCGCAGCGGCCAGCTTGGACCTATAGGGGTTCCACTCTCTATACTCCACGTCCCCCCACTTGATGAGCCTCTCGCCGTACACCCTCCTGCCAGGCGTCAAGTTCCTCGTCGCCAGCCTCTCGGAGCCGTCCTCGAACTTGGCCACGTAGACCCCTGCGAACCTCTCGTGAGGCCTCACGTCGACAACTTCAATGGACATGCCCTACACCTCCCCCATGCTTTTATTCTTTCCTCGATGGCTTTTTCGCCGAGGGCTTCCTAGGCGGAGGCCCCGGCCTCCTCTCGGGAGCTCTGGCTGGCTTGACGGCCGGCGCTCTGGGCGGCGGCTTGGCGTAGAGGGTCTTTATCTCCTGGATGCGGGCAAGTAGATCCTCTTTTAACTTAACAGCGATGAAATTGCCCGTGAAGGCGTCCGCCTTGGCGGCTATGGCCAGCTTGGCGGCGAGGGCCCTCGCTATCTTGCCGCGTTGCCATCTGGGCGCGCGGAATATCTCTGGGTATTGGAATATCACGCCGTGTTTCGGCGGCCTGCCGCCGGTGCGGAGGGCTCTGAATAGAGCCTTCTCTGCGCCTAGCACCTGCACAGTGGATGCGGGCAACATGGCGAGGCGGGAGAGGCCGCCGGCCAGCTTTATGAGCCTTGCGCCGAGGAGCGAGCCGACGAGCTCCCTTATGTTTGGCGCCACATCTTTCATGGCTTCATCTATATATTCTGACAATTTATTTCTATAGTCGTCAAGCCTTAAATATATATCTGCGTAGGTCCTTATCTGGTCGAGATCCCACTCGGACATATCGGCGCCTATGCTCTTCTTAGCGGCTTCGGCTATCCTCTTCGCCCTATCCTCGGGCGCTCCCTTCAGGACGTCCCTAACTGCGTCGAGCGAGTAACGGGACCTATGGCCTATGTTCTTGACCAACAGAACGTACTCCCTGTTGTCCCTAACCAGCTCCTCGAGCTCTGGGAAATGAATGCCGTACCACTCCCTGATGCGCGACGCTATTAGGTTCAACGTCTTGTCTATATCGTCGACGGTGCTTATGGACTGCGCTATGAAGAGATCGCGCTTCTCGACAGCCTGCCTTAGCTTCCTCCTGGTGATCAAGTCGGAGACCTCTAGTAGCAACGAGCTGTATTCCTCCCTGCCGACGCCCAGACCGGGCAGATAGACGTCCCAGAACCTACGCCTAAACTCAGACACCACTTGGTCAGGCGATTCGCTCACCACCTCGACGCCCTGCAGAACCGCCGAAAGTCTCCTGGCCAGCTCGGGATCCTCAAGGGCTATCTTGTCCCCCCTACCCCTAAGCCTGTTAGCAAGCTCGAGGAGCTCAGGCACCGGCGACGACTTCTCCAACTCGGCCAGCCTGTCGGCTATTACCTCGGCCTTCCTCTCGAAAAGGATTTTATCTACAACGTCCCCCCGGTCGTCCAGGGCTATCAAGCCCAGAATATCCGCCGCTATGTGTATCGTCATCGGAGACAACTAGCAGAGGCCTTAATTAATATTGCGCCGGAGGGCCGCAGGTGTTACTTCCAACTACGCTGGGGCGGGAGCCGCCTCCGAGGCGGGAGGGGCGTCAGTTTCCACCTGCTATCTCCTTCAGCGCCCTCGCGACGTCCCCCGAATCTATCCTCCCTCTGTACCTCCTCATGGCCTCCCTCAACGCCTTGTCCGGGCCGACCTCCTTGACCAGCCCCTCTACCACCCTCTTGACCTCCTCGTACGGCATCTTCACGAGGCCTAGGCGCTTCGCCGCGTCCAGGGCGCTCTCGCCCTCCTTCAACGACCTCAGGATTTCCTCCACGGCCTCCTTGGTTATGGTCCCTCTGTCCAGCTCGGCGAGCACGGACTCTATCTTCTCGGGCGTGACGTCGACGCCCTCCCTGGCCAGGGCCCTGGCCGTATTCAGCAAGAGGCTGGCTATCTGGGTTGGCGGCACGCGCTTGTATTTATGTACGAAGTCGTCGAAGTAGTCAAGCCACGGCGATTTGACGAGCCTCAGGGCCATGTCCTTGTTCACGCCGAGCGACACGATCTTCTCGATCTCGGCCTCCAGGCTCCGCGACGCTATCTCCTCGGCTTTCTTCTCTATCTCTATGGTTATTCTGACGGGCGGGAGGTCCGTCTCGGGGTACATCCTCGCCGCGCCGGGCCTCGGCCTCATGAACCTCGTCGTGCCGTCGGGATTCGCCGCTCTGGTCTCCTCGGGGACCCCCTCGAAGGCCTGCCTCAGCCTCTGCGCCACCACGTCCACGGCCTCGGCCACCTCCCTGGGGTCCAACCCCGAGAGGAGTATAAAGGAGTTTGTCCCCAGCCTCTGCTCCACGGCCCTAACCTCGTCGGAGGTTATCCCGTAGCCCGGAAGCTCGTCCGAATGCATCAAGCCGCCCAGCTCGGTCCAAGCCCTCACGTAGTCGGCCAGCTCCGTCCCGAGGCGGCGGCCGGGCTGGACCTCGAAGCCGAGCAGCTTCTGGAAGCCGGGCGCCTTCACCGCGTAGACGACTCCCCCCGCGTCGAGGACCCTCCTCAAGACCTTGGACTTGGTGTCTCTAAAGACGTCCGTGACGTCTAGGTGGCCGCCCTCGGGCGGCTGCGCGCCTCTGTTTCTTAGTTCATCCCTTATCCTGAGGAGGTTCAGCTGCCTCAATACCTCGTACTCCACGACCTTGGGTATCAGCTCCAGCTTGGGTACGCCCTTGATCTCGGTCTTGGCGCCTCCCGCTATGGAGACGTTGACGTCTTGCCTCACGGTCCCGAGGCCCCTCTTCGCCCTGCCCGTCACCTTGACGCTGTACCCTATTATCCACGCCACCTCCTCGATCTGCTGCGGCTCGTACTCCATGGGCGATGTCGATATCTCCACGAGCGGTATGCCCAGCCTGTCCAGCCTGTAGTAGACGTACTTGCCCTCCTCCTTCATCTTCCTCGCCGCGTCCTCCTCCAGGGCTATCGTATCCACGGCGATTTCGTATCCCAACACCTTCGTCCGGCCGTCGTGCGCCACCAGCATGGTGCGCTGGAAGCCCGAGGTGTTGGAGCCGTCGACCACCGTCTTCCTCATCACGTAGATCTCGTCGTAGAGCTTGGCGTTGAACATCTTGGCCACCGCCACGGCGGCCGCGAGGGCCTCCTCGTCTGGCAGATGCGGCGGCTCTTCGTCCAGCTCGACCAGGCACGTCGTGTCGCGGTACCCCTCGTAGACGAAGACGCGCCTCTTCCTAACCTCCCAGACGGCCGCCGGATCCACGGACCCAAGCTCGCTGAGGGCTACGTAGAGCCTTCTGGACACTCTGAAGTGCGGCTCGTCGTCGCGCAGAACCGGCGGGCATCCGCAGAAGAGCTTCCTGCTGGTGTTTAGCTGTATGTGAATCTCCAAGCCAGTCTTGAGGCCCAACGCTCTGTAGTCCACAGTCCCCTGCAAAGACTATATATAAAAACGCCGATGCCGAGCCGCGTCCGCGGAGGCCGTTGAGCCGCTTTACGAAATATATCCAAGGCCGGCGGTCTCCGGAATAGGACAGAGCTAAAATAGCTCCATAGATCGACGTGTGTGCGTAGCAGGAGGAAGAGGCTCGGCCAGCACTTTCTGAGGGACGTGTCGATCGCGGAATACATAGCGGGCCTCGTGCCCGGCGGCCTGGACGTGATCGAGGTAGGGCCCGGCAGGGGGATCCTCACCATCCCCCTCGCCCAGAAGTCTAGAGTGGTGTACGCCATAGAGGTGGATCCGGCCCTCGCAGATGCGCTGAGGCGGACGGCTCCGCCCAACGTGGTGGTCATCGAGGGCGACGCGCTGGAGCTGGAATGGCCCAAGGCGGACTTCTTCGTCTCCAACGTCCCCTACTCCATCACCTCCCCCCTCCTCTTGAGGCTCGCCGAGAGCGAGCTACCGGCGGTTGTGACCGTGCAGAGGGAAGTCGCCGAGCGCCTAGCCGCGAGGCCCGGCGACGAGAACTACGGCCGCCTCACCGTGGCGATCCAATGCCGCTACCAGGTGGAGGTGCTCCGGGTCGTGCCGCCCCGGGCCTTCGAGCCGCCGCCGAGGGTATACTCGGCGGTGGTCCGCCTCACGCCCAGGAGCCCTTGCGTGGACGACTTCGAGGGCTTCCAGCGGTTTACGGCATGGCTCTTCTCCGCCCGGCGGAAGACGTTGCGGCGGCTGAAGCTGGCGGATTCCGAGAGGCGAGTCTATCAGCTATCCCCGGAGGAGATAGCGCAATTCTACAGCTCGAGGAAGGCTTTTTAATTTCCCGCGCCGCGGTGCCGTGCCTCTTCTCAAGCTGGTTTTCCTCGGCACGGGAGGGGCCGTCCCCAGGTCCGATAGGAGGATGCCGGGGATATATCTAGAGGATTGGGAGGGGCATCGCGTGCTTCTCGACGCAGGCGAGGGCGTCCAGTACGCGTTGATGGCCAACGGCATCTCGCCGGCGTCGCTGAACTACGTGGCCATTACCCATGGACATGAGGACCACGTCCTGGGGCTGCCGGGCCTGTTGAGCACCGCCAAGATGGCCGGGAAGGCTCTGAGGGTTTTGGCTCCGCCGAGGCTGGCGGCGGCGTTGGCCAAGGGCGGCGTCGACAGCTCGACGTCGATCTCGGACAGACACATGAGCGTTAGGTGCGTGGAGGTCTGCCACACCGTCGAGACCTGCGGCTGGCTCTTCGAGTGGGACGTCGGGTTCAAGCTGGATCTTTCCAAGGTCGCGGGGTTCCCCAGACAAGCTCTGACCAAGCTCATCAAGGGCGAGCCAGTGGAGATAGGGGGAAGGCTCGTGAGGCCGGAGGACGTGGCGGAGCCCGGCCACAACAGGTGGAGGAGGCTTTTCTACACAGGCGACACGGGGCCCTGCCCCAAGGCCCTGGCGGCGGTGGGCTGGACCGACGTGTTGATACACGAGGCCACGTTCGCCGATGACGTGGATCCCGCCAAGGCCCACGAGGAGGGCCACTCGACCGTCCTCGACGCGGTGGAGGCCGCGAAAGCCCTGGGGGCGCGGCTGCTGGTGTTGACGCACATAAGCGCCAGATACGACGACCTGGGGCGCCATAGGGCCCTCGCGGCGGCGTATAGATACGCCGTGGTGCCTGAGGACGGCGACTGGATCTTCGTCAAGCTCTAGCCCCTCGACACCAGCCAACGGCCGAGCGTCTCGGCCACGACCACCTCGGCGAAGTCGGCCAGAACCCGCGAGTCCTCCAGCCGCTCGAACACCGTTATCGCGAGGGCCGTGTCGAAGCTCCTCCGCCTGAGGGGCAACAGATAGGCGTCAGCCGCCAGAAGATCTACGTCGAGACCTCTGGCCGCCGCCTTCCTCAACATGCCCAGCGATATGTCCACGCACAGGACGTATCGAGGCGACAGAAGCCCTACTCCTATACCGGTGCCGCAGCCCACGTCGACGATCCTAGACCCGCTCACGTAGGCCAGCGCCTTTAGGTACTTTACCGTCTGCTCCTGCCCGTAGAGCTCGTCGTATACGTCGGCCAGCTTGTCGTAATATTCCGCTAGGCGCTCCACGTAATATCGGGGGTTTTGAAGTTTTTGTGGCGGCGAGCCGGGCGGCCGCAGTCACCTTGTGATTACTAGGTCCTTCATCTCCTGCAGCGTCTTTGCCCCAGGTCCCTGGAAGAAGGCGCGCACCGGCTCCAGGGCCCTTATTAAGGCCTCCGCCGCCGCGTTCTTCAGGTCGGCGGGGTGTATTTGGCCGGCCGCGTAGGCCCTCTCCAGCTCCTCGTAGCTGAGGAACTCCAGAGGCCCGCCGTATTTAGCCGGCCTCTCCAGCACGAAGGGCTCCTTCCTCTCCTCCCTAAACGCCGAGATCCTAAGTATCTCCAGGACGGGGTTGTACTCGGTATCTCTGGGCGGGCAGTAGGCCTTGGAGATCTTCTGCCGTATCTCGTCGGGGCCGTCGTGGACGAATATGGCGCTCTGCGGGATGCTCTTCGACATCTTCATCTCGCTGAGCTCCTCCCTGCTCTTAGGCCTCTCGGATATGTTGAGGGCGGGCAGGAGCTTGTGGTGGAGGGCCACCGGCTTTATCCTCCTGCCGTCCACCGTCAGAGGGTAGAACTTCACCTTAAGCGCGACCTCCCTGGCGAGGATGTGCGCCCTCCTCTGGTCGATGCCGCCGTGCGGTATATGGGCGCCCAGCGCGAAGACGTCGGCTACTTGCAACGGCGGATATACCAAGTAGGCGAGCGGTATGGATTCGCCCATCTTCCTGCCCAGTATGGTCAAGCTGTGGCGCACATCGGAGAGGGTCAGATTCCTCACTATATCCATGAGGAGAAACCAATACTCGTCGTTATTGTGGTAGAGCTCCGAGCCGAGGACGAACCTAACCCCGTCGGGATCTCCCCCCATGGCCTCGATTATCTTCCTGAAGGCCGCCGTGTAGTAAGATGCGGCCACGCGTCTGATCAGGTCCAAATCGCCCCCAAGCTTGTTGTTGAGCCAGGAGTGGATATCCGCCAGGAATATGGTGGGCCTCACGCCGGCCCTCTGCAGATCCGCCACCTTGGCCATGCTGACGAGGCCCGTGCCTATATGGATATAGCCCGATATCTCGAAGCCTATATAGTGGTTAAGCCTGTACCCCGACTCCAGGAGGCCTCTGAGCTCGTCCAAGGTGAGCACCTCCTCGGCTGGGTATCTGGTTATCAGCCTCAGCCTCTCCTCTACGTCCATGGCCGTGGTAGGAAGCCATATTTTTGTATTTGTTCGCAGACGCGATGGCGCAGCGGCGCCCCGTCAAGGACGTCATAATAGCGAGAGGCCATCCCAATATCTCTGCCAGCAATCGGCGGACGCTCGAAATAACTAAAGACCCCTACGTCACGCGGAGAGGCGACTGTATAATCGCCTGTTGCGCCGACAAGGCGGGGCCCGAGCTGGCCGGAGATGTGCTGGAGGCCTTGATGAGACCGGGGACCGTAAGAATCGTCGTGGAGGCCGGAGGGATGGGGTACGCAATCACGGGGAGGACTCCGCTGGCCGTGCCCACAAGCCCCTACAGGCTTGTCGTCAGGAGGAGCGGCCACGTGGACGACTCAACTCTGGCGGTGGGGGCGGACGGGGCGGCGGCCGATCTGCCCAGAGGTCTCGTGTCGAGGCTGAGGGACGGGGTGGTGGTCAGGGTCGAGGTCGAGGTGAGGCCCGACGGCCCGACGTAATACGATTTAAAAGCCGCCGGATAGTCCAGCAGTATGGACATCAGAGGGCTTTTGGTGAGGAAGTCGTTCCATGTAGCTGGCGCCGTCCTCTTGGCCGTCCCCCTCTTCGCCAGGATCGAGCCGGCGGTGTACTACGCCGCCTTGGCCCTAGCCGCCGGCTTTCTATACTCTATACAGGTCAAACGGCCGCAGATACTCCTCGACCTAAGGCGGGACGTCTTCAAGAGCCTGGAGGACGTCTTCGCGAGCTTGGATAAATTGGTGCCCGTGGGGCGGGCGGATCTGAAGGTGCAGTACGACGCCTTGTTGGGCTCCATAGAGAGGGCCATAGAGGCCGCCGAGAGGGACTACGAGAAACGCGGCGGCTATCTGGGCCTCTTAATGGGGGCTGTGGGCGTCCTCATATCCTACGACATCTTCGGCCCGGTGGGGCTTCTGCCGGCCGTGGTGGGCCTCGCAGTCTACGACAGCTTCTCGGCGCTGGTCGGATCCGCTCTAGGCAGACATAGGCTGCCGGCCGTCGACGCCACGGTTGAGGGGATGCTCGGCGGCGCCGTGCCCACCCTGGCCGTATTCATCGCGGCGGGCTACGGGCCTCTGACCTCGCTGGTGATAACCGCATTTGTGGCTGTGGCCGAGGCCTACGGCGTAGAGGACAATCTGGCCATACCTCTGGCGGCGGCCGCCGCGGCCTACATGATGTTGCACGTATGGCGGACGCCTATCTGACGAAATAGAAGCCCTTGGCCTTGACGCCGAATCTCCTAGCCGCCTTGGCCAACGCCGCGTCGTCGGTCAGAAGGACGCAGCCCGTCTCGAGGGCAAGCGCCAATGCCGAGAGGTCGGCCCCGCTGAGGCCGGACGCCTTCTTGGCCAGCTCCTCTATCCTCCTCTCGTCGACGTCGACGATCTCCACGCCGAGGATCTCCAGCGCGACTTGCGCCCGGGGGTCCCTAAGCTCCTCGAGGATCTGTCTGGTCGTCAGGAGACGGCCTTGAAAGGCCCTCATATCCCGCCCGTGGAAAAAAGCGCTGGCGTCCAGGACGTAACAGCTCATGGCGACAAGAGCCTGGAAAGCACTCTGTCGTAGTAGTCGTACTCGCCGAAGACGGCCAGCCTCAGCCGCCTCGCGCCTCTACGTATAGAGAACGATCTGCCGCGAAGCCCGCCGTAGCCGTCGCAGGTCAGCTCGGCCTCCTGGGCCGTCGATATCTCGAGGGGTTCCTGCGGCACCACCAGCGGCCTTAGGTAGAGGGTGTAGGGAACTATGAAGGATATGACGAAGGCCTCCAGCCTGTAGTCCACCACGGGGCCCCATGCCGACACGGCGTAGCCGGGCGACCCTTGGGGCGTGGAGACTATGACGCCGTCGGCGCGGCCGCTTATTATCGGCGCGGCGCCCGTGATCCTGAAGGACAACAGCTTCCTATAGTCGACGTTGCGGATCACCACCTCGTTAACAGCGGTGCAACCGCCTGCGTCTATCGTCGGCAACTCCACCACGTTCATATCCCTCGCGAGGACCCTCCTCGCGATCTCCTCGAGGGCCATCTCGCCGATCCGCGTAGTTCTATAGAAGTTTATACGCCCACCCCCTATGTGGACGACCAGGGAGTCCAGCACGCAGGGATGCTTGTGGATGGCCTCCAGGAGCGTGCCGTCGCCCCCCACGACTACGGTCAAGTCGGGCCGATCCGCCGAGCAGTCCAGCTCCGAGGCGCCCAGCAACGACCTCAGCCTTTTAGCTATGTCGGCCAAATCGCCGCGGTAGACGACAGCTATCACGGAAGACTAGACAAGCTTAATAATAACAAAGTCTCGGCATTCTCCCGGCTTGTGGGCTCGCCTTGCCGTTTCCTCGAAGCCGATGTCGTTAGCACAGAGCGCCTCGCGCCGCGTGAAATCGACGATTCCGTGCAGAAAGCCGCTGGAGGTCGGCGCCTTCGGCCAACGGCCGGGAAACAGAGGCGCGAACGGAGACGGCCAAGCCGATATCGGATCGAGCGCGCCGAACTTAGCCGGCTATGGAGCCGACACGCCGCACAGCCGACATACGGAATTGGCTACATCCGGTTGGACTAGACAGAAACCGGAAAGAGCCGGTGGATGCGGGGGGTGGGATTCGGAGGCGGCGTCGCCTGAACCCACGTAGGCCTACGCCACAGGGTCTTGAGCCTGGCCTGGGGGCTTTCTGCCCCCATCCTGCCCCTTTGACCTGGCTCGGGCACCCCCGCCGATAGTCCATACCGCATGCGCATAAAAGTTTTTCCCGCCGGGGCAAAAATTAAATACCGCTGGGCTGGAGGTAACAGCCGGGGTGGCCGAGCGGCCCAAGGCGCGGGCCTGGAGTAGGCCAGAGAGTCCGTCCCCGCAAGGGGGCGTGGGTTCAGGCCGAGCCGCCCAGAAATCCCACCCCCGGCGCCATGGGCTCTATAGTCGTCGTCCGTCCAATCTTCCCGCGGGGGTCCCCAGCCGAGGGCGTTGTCGGCGGCTGGGCCTCTTCGGGCATATCCGTCGCTAGTAGGTCTCCGGGCAGTCCACGGGCTTCCTGAGCGCCTCGTCGACCACTTTCTTGATGCCGCGCCAGTGCGAGCCTTCCCAGTATATAGAGCCGCAGTTGGGGCAGGCCCAACATCTCGGGGAGCGCACGGGATGGCCGACTCTCCTCTCGGCCTCGGCGCAGGGGATCTCTACGAGCTCGGCGTTGCACTTGGGGCATCGGGTCCTCCTGAACGGCTCTACGCCTAGCGCGCGTATCAACGCAGATATCCAGGCGACGTGGTCTTCCGTGAGCAGCAACACGGCGGGTCCTCTGCGCCTTCTGAAGAGCTCCCTATCTCTGGTGACCAAAAGGCAGGGGGTCTCGGCGAGCTCGTCGTCGGGCCGATCCCCGTACCTGGCGTCGACGCCGATTATCCTCAACCATCTGGCGAGCCAGCCGAGCATGGCATCTACGGCGACGCAACTGGGAGCTGCCCCGCCTTTGCGGAGACAGGTCACCACGTGGAGAACGCGGCCTTTATCTCGTCCCAGCCGATGGGCTGGCCCGAGCCCCATTCGCCGATGGCCGACGGCCCGGGCAACGCCGCAATTAGATCGTCGACCAGCTGCTCCGCCTTCCATCTCCTCGCGATCTCCTTGGCGACTCTGCTCTTCTCGCCGGAGCCCGGCGTGATCACCACGTACCTCTCCGCCAGAGCCGCTATCGACTTAGGCGGCGCCGCGACCACGCGCCTCACGCCTCCGTCGTCCCTAACCCCCACCGCCAGCTCCAGCCTCACGTGCCGTATGTAGTTCTTGGAGCCGTATATCATGAAGCTACCTCTCGCCAGATATTCCCCCGACGGCGGTTGCTTGCTGACCTGTCTCCCAGATACGTAGAACACATCAACGGCGTGGATCCCCGCCCTCCAGGCCCTGCTGTAGGAGGCCGCGAACTGGGCCAGCTCGAGAAGGGCCGCCTCGTCTTGAGTCGGCTTGGCCACTACGGCCGAGGCCCCCGGCACGTCTGCGTGGAAAAACAGATAGTCCTCCTTCAGGTATCGGCGAACAGCCGCCTCGTTCTGCGAGGCGTCTCTCCCCCCTATGGCGGGCACCCGGCCGAGGGCCAGGAACCACCTGAACTTCTCGAACCACGCCCGCTCGGCCGCCCTCCTCATGCGCTCCATCACCTCCCTCTCGGCCTCGGCGTGTTCCCCCTCGACTTGCGCCAGCTCCTCCTCCAGCCTCTTGAGGACCTCCTCGGCCTTGGCGGCCCTCCTAGCGTAGTCCTTAGCCTCCTCGAACATGTCCTCTATCTGTCTGCCCACCGGCCTATCGAGCCTCAGCTTGAAGCGCTGGCCTGAATACTCCGCGGTTATTTCTCTGTTGGCCCTGTTTACGTCTAATATACGTATACTTGGCTCCCTTGCCTCGTTGCGGAGCACCATTTGAACCGCCTCCTCCAGCTCGTACTTAAGCGAGAGCAACGTCTTGGCCAGCGAATAGAGCTCCTCGCTTCTTCTCCTGTACTCCTGCATCTCGCTCCTCAGCTTGGCTATGGATTGCTCCAGCTTGGCCCTCTTGGCCCTGAGCCCCGCCGTCTTGAGCTCCACGGCCTTCCTGAGCTCGACATCGGCGAAATATCTATCTAAGGCTTTCCAGAACGCGTCGTATTCCTCCTCAAGGTCCGCCTTGATCGAGATATACTTAACAGGCGCCGCGGTGACGGGGACGCCGCCGGCTATGTATACCGTGGGCCTCAGCTGACCTCTCGAGACCTCCTCGACGAGATCCCGAAGCGCCCTCAAGGCGTTCTCGGCATCGCCTGAAGATCTGGCGTAGACCTCCTCAGCGACCTCGGGGCCTAGGCCGAGCTCCCTCGACAGCGCCCTCTTGACGTCGTGCGCCCTCCTCAAGACCTCCACGGCCTCCTCGGCTTTAGCCAGAGGATCTACGTAGGGCATCGGCGGAGGCGTGTAGGGCGCGCCGGCCTTGACCTCGCGGTCCTTGCCCCTATAGCGGCGGTACAGCCAGACCACCCTCCCGTCCCTCACGGCTATCAAGTTGAAGGGCTTCAGGAGCTCCGCTATCAGCTCAACGCCGCCGAATTTGAGGACGAGCACCTTGTCGAACCTCGGCAGGTGGACGTCGGTGAGCTTCTCGTCGCGTATGAGCCCCCTCAAGGTCTCGGCCCCTCTGGAGTCGCGCTCGCCGATCATCCCAGTGAGCGAGGCCCGCGCCTCGTTAATTATTAAATACACGCCCCCGGAGAACTTAAATAGATATCCAGAGGATACTGTATATATATTCTCTACGCGCCTCCCCACCAAGCCCGCGATCTCCCTCGCCGACGCGTATAGATCTATGACCGTCAGCGAGGTCTTCACCGGGCGAGCTCTACGCCGTGTTTTTCAAGGATTTCCTTCATCAAGACGGCGTCTTGGTCCAACAACGGCGACTCGCATATCAGCGTTATCGCCATATCCCTCTTGCCGAGCTCCTCGGCGAGCGGCTCGAACGGGGGCATGTTGGCGGATATCGGCTCGTGCTCGTCGACATATCTGCCGTTTCTGTACTTGACTGAGGTGAAGTGGGTATGCATGTGCTCATCCCCGAAGGTCGTGCGCCAGAGGTCCAACACGCCTCCGTAGTCCATGGCTCCGCCGTTTCTGGCGAAGAGATGGCCCCAGTCCACCACCGGCTTAACCCTCTTGAGCTCCTTGGCGAGCCCGAAGGCCTCCTCGACGCTGCCGAACTGGTTATTCCTCGCAGTTATCTCGACGCCTATGACCACGTCGTCTATGCCCTCTTCAGACATCTTGTCGGCGAGCTCCCCCAGCCGCTCCTTGACGGCTTCGTAGCACCTGTCGGGCCCCAGCCCGCCGTAATAGGCGGCGTGGACCACGACTATCCAAGCGCCCATCCTGTGCGCTCTGTCGATCGAGTCCCACAGCCGCTTCATGGAGGCCTCGGCCTTCTCGGCCTCTTCGGAACATAGGTTTATGAAGTAGGGGGCGTGCACCGAGAGCTTCACGCCAAGCTCCCTCGCGGCCTCGCCGGCCCTGCTGGCGGCCTCGGCGCCCATCCTGACGCCTTGGACGAACTCGACCTCCATGGCGTTGAGGCCCAGCTCCTTGACGGCTCTAATGCCCTCGACGGTGTCCCTAGCCTTCCTCACGTATTTCGGAATGCCGGCGGGCCCCAGCCAGACTCTGGCCACTGGAGCTTCTACATCTCCATTTTAAATACTGCCGTATCGAGACCGATGAAAAAGGCGCCGCAGTTCGACGAATCTCTGGGCTTGGAGTGGTACGTAACGGATACGCGTCCCTGCGGCGGCGCTATAAAGAGGACGCCGGAGGACTTCATAGTTGAAGAGGTCCTGGAGGGGGGCCTGGTGGTCTCCGTGTCGGGCTTCGGCGGGATTGAGGAGAGGCCGGGGCCCTGGCTGTGGGTGCATGTGGTCAAACGCGGCGTCGATACCTTAAAGCTCGTGGAGACCTTGAGGAGATCCCTAGGGCTGAGGAGAGGCGACATAGGCATAGGCGGAATCAAGGACGCGAGGGCTGTGGCGTCCCAGATAATATCCCTCTTTGGGGTAAGGCCGGAGGATCTGCCGAAAATTCCCGGCGTAGAGTACAGAGCCGCGTGGTACGCCGATTCCCCCATATCGCCGTCGAGAATAGTCGGCAACAGATTCACCTTGGTTGTACGCGACGTAGATATCGAATGCGCCGCGGAGGCCCTGGAGGCCTTGAAGGCGGTCCCTCTGCCCAACTACTACGGCTATCAGAGGTTCGGCACGGTTAGGCCCGTCTCGCATCTGCTGGGGAGGGCCTTGGTGCGTAGGGACCCCGACGAGTTCCTCCGCGTCATGTTCTGTAGAACCTTCGAGGCGGAGTCGCCCGCCGCCAGAGAGGCGCGCGAGCTGGCGTGTAGAGGCGACTACTCGGCTGCGCTGTCCAGGATGCCCAAATCTCTGTTGGAGGAGAGACGCCTGCTCAAGGCGCTTGCCTCAGGCGAGAACTTGTGGAACGCCGTAATGGCTGTGCCCTATAATATTCTCAAGATATTCGTCGAGGCGTACCAAGCGTATCTCTTCAACAGAACATTGAGCCTCAGGCTCGCCGACGGCCCTCTGGGAGTCGCTGAGGACGACCTGGTCCTCGAGGCGGGCTATCCAGTCCCCGCGTCGAGAGTCGGCGGCGGTCAGCCGGTTCTGCCGGTGCCGGGCCTGGGGCTTGTAGTGCCCGAGAGCAGGGCGAGGGACTACCTGAGGAGGATATTGAGCGAGGAGGGCCTCGAGCTGAGGGACTTCGCGCTGGCCAGGGTGGGGGCCGTCGGCTCGTACAGACGCGCCTTCGCGTCTCCGGCCTGGATCCTCGTGGATCTCTCGGGCGGCGCGGCCAAGCTCTCCTTCGACATGCCTAGGGGGAGCTACGCCACGGCGGTGCTGAGGGAGATCGTCAAGCCGGAGCTTCCATACCGCCACGGCTTTTGAAAATATATTAGTGGGGATTCTGGGTTTCTCGTGATAGCTGCCCTGGGGCCAGACGCGCCTCCCGAGATAGAGAGGAAAGACGCGTTGATATTGCTGGCGGTCCACAGCTATATCCCGGCCCCCTCCAACCCCCGCCCGGAGATGATAGAGGCGATTCTGGAGAGGTTGCAGGGGCGCGACGTATCTATAACTTTCTCCATGTCTAAAAGCTATTTTGAGAAAGCAGTAAAGATATTAGGACTAGAAAAGCTTGCAAGTAAATACAAGGCAAAAATAATACAAGTTCAGGGAAATGCCAAGGAGAAGGTGGAGCTCGCCTCGCCGACCGGACGCAAGGTGCAAGTCAAGGCGTTGTCTCAAGTCTTCGACGAGTCCTTGATGAAGATAGCGTTGGCGATGCCCGTCAGCCACTCCCAAGTGATTCTCTACCTCAGCATGCCCACCGCGGCGCTCAACGCGATAGATCCCAAGGACTCGCAGAACCTCTACGAGGGCTTTAGGCCTCTCTATAAGTATATAGCTGATATCTACAGGTTGGAGAGGAACTTCGTCTGCGTGATAGATGGCAAGTTCGTGGTGGAGGGAGACGGGCCCGTCAAGGGGTTTCAGAGGTATTGGGGCTTGACGATATATGGCGACAACTGCGGCGAGGTCGACTACGCCACGTCGTGGAGCCTAGGCGTACAGCCCCTCGATCTGGGCTATCTATATTTCTACTTCGGCGGGAGGGAGCCCGCGGTGGATATGCCGAGCATGTTGGTAGGCAATAAGACCAAGATAAAGCTGTCCTCTAACGTGGGTATTCAGCTCAGCTGGAAGCGCCAGCTCTAGTCAGCCCGTCCGTCGTATATCACCGTTCAGACACCAACGCGTCGCATCACCGCACGCCTCACTGAAATAAATTAAAAACTCTCGGATCGGCCCTCCCATGGCCAAGAGGGGCGGAAAGAGACAGGTAGGCGCCGGCTATCGATTCCACGTCACGCCGGGCCTCTTTCTCAACAGCGAGGTCCCCGTCGCCGATAATTCCGGCGCCAAGCTGGTTAAGGTCATAGGCTTGGTGGGCCATATAGCCAAGGGCACCCACAGAAGGGTCAAGGGGGCGGGCGTCGGTGATATGGTCGTCGTCGTAGTTAAGGAGGGCAAGCCGGAGCTGAGAAGGCAGGTCTTCAGGGCGATAGTCGTGAGGCAGAGGAGGCCCTTCAGAAGGCCCGACGGGACCTGGGTGGCCTTTGAGGACAACGCGGTAGTTCTGATAACGCCTGAAGGCGATCCAAAGGGTACAGAGATAAGGGGACCTGTGGCGATGGAGGCGACGCTTCGGTGGCCCAGCATAGCCAATCTCGCCAGCATAGTCGTCTAGCCCGGCGATGGAGCATAAAGTCAGGGACTTAGCTCTGGCGCCTAGAGGTAGGCACCAGATCTACTGGGCCGAGCGGAACATGCCCGTTTTGATGAAAATACGCTCCAGATTCGAGCGCGAGAAGCCGCTGGCTGGATTGACCATAGCCGCATCTCTCCACGTGACCAAGGAGACGGCGGTGTTGGCGAGAACTCTGGCGGCCGGAGGCGCCAAGGTGGTCTTGATACCCTCGAACCCCCTCTCGACTCAAGACGAGGTGGCGGCCGCCCTCGCCGAGGAGGGGATAGGCGTCTACGCCTGGAGGGGCATGAACGAGCGCGAGTACTACAACGCGATAGGTTTCGCCATATCCCACAGCCCCGATTTGACCATGGACGATGGAGCCGACCTAACGACGTCTCTGCACAAGCTGGCCCATGGGCTGGCCGATAGGACTCTCGACTATGTGGCCGAGACGGCTGAGGGGGCCGATCTCGCCAAGATCGCGGGGAGGATAAGGGGAGGCACGGAGGAGACCACAACGGGGGTGACTAGGCTGAGGGCTCTACATAGGGAGGGGAAATTGTTGTACCCGATAATAGCCGTCAACGAATCGTACACCAAATATCTATTCGACAACCGGTACGGCACGGGCCAGTCGACCTGGGACGGCATAATGAGGGCCACCAATGCGCTGATAGCGGGGAAGGTCGTCGTCGTGGCGGGCTACGGCTGGGTCGGGAGGGGGATAGCCGCGAGGGCCAAGGGGCTGGGGGCCCGGAGGGTCATAGTCACGGAGGTCAGCCCCATAAGGGCTCTCGAGGCCTTGTTCGACGGCTTTGAGGTCATGCCCATGTCGCAGGCTGCCGAGATCGGCGATGTGTTCATAACGGCGACCGGCGATATACGCGTGATAGATCTGGACGACATCTTGAAGATGAAGGACGGCGCGATTCTGGCCAACGCCGGCCATTTCAACGTGGAGGTGGACGTGGAGGGCCTTGAGAGGATCGCCAGATCCAAGAGGACCATAAGGCCTTATCTCGACGAGTACGAGCTGCCTACAGGCAGGAAGGTGTACCTAGTAGGCGAGGGGAGGCTCGCCAACTTGGTGGCGGCGGAGGGCCACCCCAGCGAGGTAATGGACATGTCGTTTGCCAATCAAGCGCTCGCCGTCGAGTATCTGGCTAAAAACAGATTGGAGATAGGCGTATATAAGCTACCCGACGAGCTGGACGTAGAGGTGGCGCGGCTCAAGCTCGAGGCCATGGGCGTCGAGATAGATAAGTTGACGGAGGAACAGAGAAAGTATATATCCAGCTGGGAGCTGGGCACTTGATGAGCGGATTCTACCGCTGACCGTTGATGTCACTGACCTGCGGCGAACACTCCCTCGAGAGATCCCTGTAGAACTTCGCGAGACGCCTCGCCTCGCGGATTCTCCTAGCGAGCGCGGCTAGGTCCGAGGGCGATACGCCGCCTGAGCGTAGCTCCCCGTAGAGGCCCCTCAACCTCGCCAGCTCGGACCTGTAGTATTCGAGAAACGCCCTGGCCCTGAGACATTCGGCTGACCGGTCGTCTCCAGCATCAACTTGGTCTATCCCCAGAATTCTCTTGACGGCCTCGTGGGCGCTATCTCTATGTAGCGCATCGATAACTCTATCTATATATATTCCGCCTAGATATTTACCGTATTTATACGCTATGAGCTCCAGCTCCATGGCGCCATCCTTCTGAGGGCCGCCTTACCTACGTACTCCTCCTCTATTATCTCCGTAGGTTCCTCCAGCGGCTCTACGCGCTCCTCCACACCTTCTTCCAACTCCTCCACCAGCTCTGCACCTTCTACTAGGGTCCATCGGCCTTTACGGTCCACCGATGTCGCTGGTATGTTGGCAAGCCGCGCGGCCTCCCTCGCCGCATCTACCCCCGACTCTAGATATATCAAGGCAATTATCCTCAACCGCTCAGCCGGCGACAAACCGGCGAGTTTGTGAAGCTGTGTGAAGAGCCGCGCCCTAGCCTCCACAGGAGGCAAGGGCCTCGAAAATATAAGCGAAATAATTAAGGAACATTCGGCGGACGTCCTTGAAAGTGATGAGAAACTTCTGGGGCCTTCGATGGCCGTCTATCGCCGCACTGAAAATAAACCCCATCGCCGATCCCCCTATGGACATCAAAAACCTGGTATCTGACGCTGGCGTCAAGATAGCGTATCAAACCGTATGGGGGATAGACAACGCGATAAGGCCTAGGGAACTGGACGATCTTATAAAGTCCGTCGAGAATGAAGTTAGAAATAAATATAAAATTGATGAATTAAAAGATAATAAAATTATAAGAATATATAGAGATTTCTATTGGAAAGTTATAGGAATAGATCCAACCAAACAGCGCCCGGCGCAGGAGGCGTTATTGCGCAGAGTGCTCCGCGGAGAGCCTCTGCCGAGGATAAACCCGGCGGTAGATATAGGGAACATAGCATCGATAAAGTGGCTTCTCCCGGTGGGGCTTTACGACATAGACAAAATAGGTAGCAACTCGCTGGAGCTCAGATGGTCTAGGGGCGAGCTCTTTAGGCCGATAGGAGGCAAGCCGGTCCAGGTAAGCGGACAGATAATACTCGCCGCCGGCGATACGGTCTTGCACGTCTACCCCTATAGGGACAGCGAGCTCACTAAGGTCGATGAAAATACAAAAAATATATTAATAATAGTTGCTGGATTAAAAGAAATATATGATGACATGCTTATAGAATGCAGCAGATTTATTTCGGAATCCTATGAAAAATTATTAGGAGGAAAGGCAGGCGATATTAAAATTGGTTAATTTTCTCAAGAAACATATCTGCAATTTCTTTTATAGAAGGTCCATCAAGTATTTTTAAATCCCATTTAACTCTTACGATAGGTTTCGTTATTTTTATAACTTCTTCTATTCTCGCCGGCGTCCCGATAATAACTACGTCGACATCGGCTCTGGCGATGGTCTCCTCGAGGTCCCTCTTCTGCCTGTCGGTATATCCCAGGCTGGGCAACACAGGACCCATATGGCCGTATTTGGCGTAGAGCTCCCTTATGGAGCCCACGGCGAAGGGCCTGGGATCGACTATCCGAGCTCCGTATTTCTGTGCAGCTATGTATCCGGCTCCGTAGGGCAGACCTCCGTGGGTGACGGTAGGCGCGTCCTCGATGACTAGGGCGCGCCTGCCGTTGACCGCATCTGGCCTCTCTATTGAGACCTCTAGGTCGGCCTTTGCGATGGCGGCTCTTCGGTTGTTGCGCCTTACGTTGTCCTCCACGGCCTTGACCCTATCCGGCCCGGCGTCGCTCACCTTGGTGATTATGACGATGTCGGCAATGCGTAGATTGACCTCGCCGGGGAACGACCCCACCTCGTGGCCCGGCCTCCTGGCGTCGGCGACCACCACCGCGAAGTTAGGCCTGAAGAACGGGAAGTCGTTGTTTCCCCCGTCCCATAGGATGACGTCGCCTAGCTCCTCCGCCCTGTTCAAGACCCTTCCGTAGTCCACGCCGGCGAGCACGGGGATGCCCATATCCACATACTGCTCGTACTCCTCCCGCTCCTCGAAGGTTATCTTGGCCAGGTCCTCCCGAGTTCTGTACAGCTCGACCGCGCTGGCTACGAGGTCTCTGTAGGGCATGGGGTGCCTCACAGCGACCACCTTAATCCCTCTGGCGGCTATCTCTCCGGCCAGAGCCCGGCTGACCGTGGATTTACCTGCGCCGGTTCTAGTCGCCAGAACTGCCAAAACAGGCTTGATCGAGTTGAGGTACGTATCGTTGGGCCCCAACATCCTGAACGACGCGCCGGCGCCTAGGACCGATGACATTATGTGGCCCACATCGTCGTACAGCAGATCGCTGTAAGCCAGCACCACCTCGTCCACGCGGAGGCTCCGCACCAGCTCGGAGAGGCTGTTGTAGTCGCTCCACGTGTATATGGGGATTCCGTTGGGATAGAGATCGCCGGCGAGCTCGCCCGGATATCGTCGGCCCGGTATAGGTATCTGGGTCATTAAGAACGCCACGACCTCGTACTCGCCGTTGTTCCTAAAGAACGTGTTGAACACGTGGAAGTCCCTCCCGGCGGCCCCCACTATCGCGACCCTTCGCATAGTATATATATATCAAGAGTTTATATAGATTGTAGTATTAAAAATAGGCGAGAGAGGCGGCGCCATGCTGGTGTTGTCGGATATACATATAGGCTCGCGGAGCTCCTTGATAGGAGAGCTCAGGAGATGTCTCTCCGGCGCCCAGACTGACGTATTGGCCATAGCGGGGGATCTCTTCGAGGATGAACACCGCCGCGTGGAGAGGAAGGAAGCCGCCCAGCTGTTCAGACGCCTGTTGGCGGTCCTACCGGTTAGGCCCAAGATGTTGCTGGCGTCTCTGAGCTCGTCGTCCCACGACCCCCTCGTCGGCCACTACGTCGATACCCTAGACGGGGTAGAGGTGCTGGCCTGCAACTGCCCCATAAGTCTTACCTACAGAGGCGAGCGCATGGTCATAGCGCACGGCGATATGGCGATCGGCGACGGCTTCCTCGCCTACGTGATAGACCGCATAAGGCCTGGGACCGTCGGCAGATTGGCCAAGAAGAAGCTGGGCCTCCCCAGAGACGTCTGGCTTATCTACGGCCACAGCCACGTGCCCTATCTAAACATCGACGAACGCATATTGAACCCGGGCTCGTGGAAGGTCTACGGAATCAGGAGGGCTAGAGGCGCCGTGTACGAAATGCCCTCAGCCAAGCCTCTCTGCGAGCCAGATCCTAAGCCCCTCTAGGGCGTCCGGCAGCGCGCCCAGGACGTCCACGTCGCCCGTCCTCCGCCTGAGCTCCAGACAGCGCCTCCAGTCCAGGAGATATCTCGAGTTGGCCTCCGCCTCCCGTCTGAACCCATCAAGCGTCGGCTCCTCGGGCTCCAGCAGAGCCCCTCTGCCCACGTAGGCCAAGGCGTGGGAATATCTGAGATAGATCGGCACGCCCTCGACGCCCGCCAGGGCCTTCTCCAAGGTGGACTCCCTGCAGGTGGGGAGATTTAGTATCCGGACGGTATACCCCCATCTGGCTATTGCCAAGCCCAGGCCCACCCACCGCTCGGCCTCGCTGGGGGGCGGCGGGATTATCGACACGCGCCTAGGCCCGTTCCTTATGGTTATGGCCAACAGCCCGTAGTCTATGTCCACGTAAATAACGGGGGCTTTATTTAGATGTGATGAGGATGGTCTTTGCCGATGGATGAGGAGGGGAACGAATACTGATTCCTGAAATATAGGCGGATAAAAAGTTCCATTCAACTCTACTGCATCTATCTTAAATATAAGAGACTATATATGGAAATTGGGGGATGATATGGCCGTTAAGGTCATCAAGGCGTCTGGCGCTAGGGAGGACTTCTCGGAGGAGAAGCTGCGCGCATCGCTCCTCAAGGCGGCCGCCGACGTCGGGGTGAGCGTGGACGGCGAGGTGAAGATAAGGCCTAGCTCGGACATAACCAGCGCCGAGCTTTCAGACCTAGTGGAGCTAGAGCTCCTACGTAAGGCCATAGACAAGCCGGAGCTGGCCGAGGCCGCTAAGTCGCATCTGCTGGGCAAGATATACAAGGAGGTTCTGGGCAGGGACTTCCTGAAGGATAAATCCAAGTACGGCGAGAGGGCCCTCGTTGCGGTGGAGAGGCTGGCGGCCGCCGGCCTCCTCAGGCAGGAGGCGGCATCGGCTCTGCGTTGGGTAGAGCTCAAGCCGGAGTTCGACCGCTCGCTGAGCTACAACGCCTTGAGGCTGTTCACAAACGGCAACTACGCCCTGCGCGGGCCCGACTTCAAGATCGCGGAGACGCCGGCCGCCGCGGCGGCGAGGGTAGCTACGGCTGTGGCAGGCGACCCCGAGACCGCCAGGCTTTATTACGACGCCATAACTTCGTTGAGGATAGTCCCCGCGTCGCCCTTCTGGTTCAACGCCTGGACCAAGAAGGAGATGTTCGCCTCCTGCTTCACCCTGGAGGTCGAGGACTGCCTCTCCTCGCTGACCCATCCGGGCAGATACTGCATATACGACGCGCTGGCCTATTCGGGCATCATACAACAGCTGGGCGGCGGCGTCGGCTACGACTTCTCGCTCCTCCGCCCCGAGGGCGACGTGGTGAGGGGGAGCGTGGGGGTTGCGTCGGGCCCCATCAGCTTCATGAAGCTCTTCGACGCAAACGTGGACGTCATAAAGCAGGGCGGCAAGCGTCGCGGGGCCCAGATGGGGACGTTGCACGTCTGGCATCCCGACATACGTAGGTTCATCAAGGCGAAGACCGGCGAGCTTAAGGACGCGCATCTGCAGAACTTCAACATATCCGTCTTCGTGGACGACACGTTCATGGAGAAGGCGCTTGGCGTAGACCAGAGCCCGAGATATCCCCTGATCAACCCGCGCGCCTTCTACGATAGAACCGGCAAAAAGCCGGTGGAATACGCCGACATCTCGAAGGAGGTGGAGGCGCCCAAGGAGGCCGTCTGGGGCGAGGTGGACGCCCGCGGCCTCTTCCGCGAGATAGCCGAAGGCGCTTGGGACTCCGGCGACCCTGGCCTCATATTCAAGGCTAACCTAAACGCCTCGAACCCGCTCATGGGGGCGGAGATGGAGGTCGCGGGCTACGGGTTCAGATATATTTGGCGGGCTGTTAATCCGTGCGTTACTGGCGACACGAGAGTGCTCACTAGACACGGCTACGTGCCCATAGCCGAGGTATACAGAAGGGCCAAAGAGCAGGGCGAGGTGGTTCTGCTGACCGAAGGCGTGGAGAAAGACGGCGACACCAGAGGCTTCGCCGTGGAGGTCTTAGTGCCCCATGTGGCGTTAACAGTAGGTGGGAAGACAAAAGTGGAGTACAGCGTAGTGAAGTCAGGCGTCATAAGGGTGGGGACTAAGGACGTGTATAGGGTTGTGACCAAGGAAGGCTTCGAGATAAAGGCTACGCCAGACCACAGGTTGTTAGTGCTTAAAGGCGAAAGGGGTAGACCCGCTGGCTATGAGTGGAAGCGCGTGGACGAGCTGAAGCCCGGCGACCTCCTGGTCATCGCGCCGGTGGAGGCCCCCGAGGACGTGGGCGAGGACGCCATGCCGCTTAGCGTAGCCTACTTGCTGGGCAGAACAGTCGGCGACGGCTCCATAACTGTGGACAAACACAACAGACCCCACATCTTTGTCTACTTCGCTAAGGACGAGCTCGACGAGGCAGTGGCCCTGGTGGATATGCTGAAGATGGAGTTCGGTTCCGACGTCAGCTACTCGCTAAGCGAGACCAAGACGGAGATCAAGCTGGAGCTCCTGGGCACCTTCGCCAGAGCGGTTGTCTCCATGGTGCCCGAGTTGATACACACCGACAGCAAGACGCGCAGAGCGCCCGAGGCCGTGTTCAGAAGCAGGCCCGGGATCATAGCGGCGTTCCTCAGGGGTCTCTTCGACGCAGACGGCACAATCGACGCAGACGGCGCCATCCGTCTTACCTCAAGCTCCAGAGAGCTGTTGCGCGACGTACAACAGCTGCTGTTGCTCTTCGGCATATACTCCGTGATATATGAACGCAGGAGGAAGGCAACGGCGTTTAGGTACGTGACGAAAGACGGCGTTGAGAAGACCTACACAAGTGGGGAGGCCTACTACGAGCTCGTAATTAAGAACGAGTCTAGGTGCAGGTTCATGGAGAAGATAGGGCTTGCGCCGAGGAAGGCGGCTAGAGTCAGCCTCAAAAAGTGCAAGAGGGAGAAGCCCTTCGCCACTGTGGAGAAGGTGGAGTACCTGGGTAGGGAGGTGGTGTACGACTTCGGCGTGCCTGAGTACCACCGCTATATCGCCGAGGGAATTGTAAGCCACAATTGCGCCGAGACGGTTCAGAATCCATTCGAAGTCTGTAACCTCACCCATATAAACTTAGTGAAGTTCGTGAGGCCGAACTGCACGGGCAGGACGTTTGAGGAGAAGCTGGGGTGCCTCGACTGGGAGGGGCTGGCGCAGGCGGCGCGGGTGGGCACCCGCTTCCTAGATGACGCTATCGAGAGGAGCCGCACGGGCATTAAGGTGATAGACGAGATGAACTCCGCCACGAGGAAAAACGGGCTTGGGATAATGGGCTTCGCCGAGCTTCTAATAAGGCTGGAGATCCCCTACGCCTCTTGGGAGGCCGTGGAGCTCGTCAACCGCATCATGGGCTGGATATACGTCCACGCCCTGGACGAATCCGCCAACTTGGCGCGGGAGAGGGGGCCCTTCAAGTTCTTCGAGAAGTCGATATATGCAAGAGGCGAGCTGCCCGTCCTCAAGTACCAAGACTTCGTCTGGGGCAGGTGGGAGAAGGTGAAATACGTCTACCCCAGGGAGCTTCAGGAGGCCGGCGACAAGCTGAGGGAGATTACCGTGAGGACTAGGGAGTGGCTGGGGCCTCACCTTGAGCGGCTGCGGGAGAAGGTGAGGGGCGGCGTGAGGAACTCCGTGGTGCTCTCAATAGCGCCAACCGGCAGGACCAGCATACTGGCCGGCACCACCAGCGGGATAGAGCCTGTGTTCGCGCTGGCGTTTCTCCGCAACGTCACTGTGGGCACCCTCGTGGAGTACTACGAGCCGGGGATAGAGTACCTCAGGGCGAAGGGCCTTTGGATTCCTGAGGTGAGGAGGGCCGTCGAGGAGACGGGGATGTTGAGGGACGCCCCCGTGCCCGAGGACGTCAAGCATCTGCTGGCGACAGCCATGGAGATAGGCTGGCTCTGGCACGTCCTCATGCAGGCGAGCGCCCAGCAGTGGGTAGATCAAGGCATATCCAAGACGATAAACATGCCCGCCAATGCGCCCAGCGGCGATGTGTATTGGGCATTCGCGTTCGCGTGGGCGATGGGGGTCAAGGGCATAACCGTATATAGGGATAAGTCCAAGTCGGTGCAGGTGATATACACCGGCTTGAAGCAGGAGATAAAGAAGAGGCTCGCGGAGACCAAGATCGCGGTGAAGCCCATATCGCTAGATACCTCCATAGATGAGGCGGCCGCCGAGGCGAAGCTGAAGGCTCTGGACGAGGGGAAGGATCCGTATTGTAAGACGGGGGAGTGTAGCTAACCGTAGGCATCAAAAATTGGGCGTCCGGCGCATACATGTTTGATCTCATAATCAAGGCGGTGAGGATAGGCCTGCTGGCGCTTCTAGGCTCCGTCATATATTCCGTATTTTACCTATGGCTCTATGGGCTTTTCGATGTTAGAATAATATTAATTGGGGTGTATACTACTACGTTAATATCGATAATTCCATATATATTTATAAATATAATTCATAACGTTAAGAATAGATATGATGGGCGTTGGATAATCTACATCGCGCTGTCCATATCGCTGCTGTTTTCCGTGTCGGTCGCATACGCCAGGTTGCTATCGCTGGGTAGCTATATGCAGCCCATATCGGTCCCTCAGCTCCGCTACGACGGCACCTTGGCGCTGTCCCTCGCTCTGTTGGGGCTAGCCTCTCTGCTCTACCTAGGCTCCGTGGCCCCCGACGCGAGGAGGATAGCCGACAGATTTATCCTAGCGCTGAGGGAGGGACGCGAGGAGGAGTACGAGGTGGAGGTAGTTTAGTTTTTATTCTGCGGCGATACTCCACAAGGTGGATGACTACATGGAGCTTGTGAGGTATCTGGAGTCCCAGGCGCTCTATCGCCTAGTCGACGTGGTGAAGTACAGAGGCGGCCGGCGTTATATATTCAAGACCTCGATAAGGGACGGCGAGGTGTATATACACCTAGTTTTCTATAAGGATAGGGCGTACCTAGAGCTGTGGCCCCAGAGCTTCGCCATACCCATGGCCACCTACGACCTCGGCAAGCAGTCGCTATCCATGCCGCTGGCTATAGTCAATATACTCAGGAGGACATAAGGCATATTAGAATATAAGGAGGGCCCAACCGCCCTACATGTCTTGGAGCGTGCTGGAGGCGCTGCGAAACAGTCCCGATATCGTCAGGAAGACGTTAGTCGCCAGACGTATGGACGTCTCGCTGGTGGACAGATTTCTCGAGATGGACAGCAGATGGAGGGAGCTGAAGAGGGAGATAGACGAGCTGAGGCATCAACACAACGTGCTGTCGAGAGAGGCCTCGCGGGCCCCGCCGCAGGACAGGAAGGCGATAGCCGAAAAGGCGAAGGAGCTTATCGAGAGGCTGAAGGATCTGGAGGAACAACTGAAAGCCGTGGAGGCGGAGCGGGAGAGGCTCCTTTACTCTTTCCCAAACCTAATCCACGAATCGGTCCCCGTATGTCCTGAGGGCGTCGACTCGATCCCGGTGAGGTACTGGGGCACGATAAAGGTCGCCCGGAGGGATCTGGAGAGGCTGGCGGGCATGGATCCCCGCCCCGAATATGTGGTCGTGGATAGAGCTCCGGTGGGACATGCGGACGAGGCGGAGAACGTGCTCGGGATGGTAGACACATTGAAGGCAGGCGAGGTGGCGGGCAGCAGGTTCTACTATCTCCTGGACGACCTGGTCTGGCTGGACTTCGCGCTGTCTCTCTACGCCATGGAGCATCTGGCCTCGAAGGGCTTTAGGCCTATAGTGCCTCCTTATATGTTGAAATATGATGTAATTAGACGTATAATAGACCTGGATACATTTAAAGATGCTATATATAAATTAGATAATGAGGATCTATATTTGATAGCTACCGCGGAGCACGGCATAGCCGCATATCTCTACGGGCGCGATCTGCTCGAGGAGGAGCTACCCCAGCTCTATGTGGGGTGGTCGCCTTGCTTCAGGAGGGAGGCCGGGGCCGGCAACAGGGACATAAAGGGGATATTCAGAGTCCATATATTCCACAAGGTCGAGCAGTTCGTCTTCTCGCTGGCCGAGGAGTCGTGGAGGTGGCATGAGGAGATAACGAAGAACACGGAGGAGTTGATGCAGGGGCTTGGCCTGCCTTATAGGGTGGTCAATATATGTGCCCACGACCTCGGCTCCCCGGCGGCTAAGAAATACGACATAGAGATATGGTACCCGGCGCAGGGAACCTATAGGGAGCTCGCCAGCTGCTCCAACGTCACCGATTGGCAGTCCTACCGTCTAGGCATTAGGGTCACGAGGAAGGGCATGAGGCGCGAATACGTCCATACGCTCAACTGCACAGGTCTGGCGACGACGAGAACCATCACGGCGATTCTGGAGAACTACCAGAGGGAAGACGGCGCCGTAGAGATACCGAAGATTTTAAGAAAATACCTAGAGCCTATCGCGATAGCGCCCAAAGATTATATAATGCCTAAAAATATTCGCAAATAGTTGTCCCGGATTATAGCCAGTAGTCAGCCGCCTCTCGACGGATTCGCACATCTTAGTTTCGGCATCAAGCCTCCTCGGCCAGCTCGGCGGCCTTTTTCCACGCCCGCAAGATGGGACAGGCTACATCGGCCTATCCGCAATGGGAGCAACCGTAGGGCCGGCTCGGCGCCCCCGGCGATGCGCAACGCCTCGCCTTTAAATATTGAACGATATAGCCCTCGATGATGAGGTAGCTCGCGGCCTAGGATGACGAAGAGGCATACTGCCTGACTCCTTAAAAACACGTGGCTGTGCTGCCTTGTGAGGGTGGCGTTCATAGGGCGGTTCCAGCCGCTTCATCTAGGCCACGTCAAGGTGCTGGACTGGCTCTTGGAACGGTACGACGAGGTGCTCGTGGTCATAGGCTCCGCCGATAAGGGCGTCACCAGGGATAATCCCTTCACGGTTGGCGAGAGGATGGAGATGTTTCTGCGGACTTTCGACAGACGCCTAATCCTATGTCCAGTGCCCGACACCGACGGCGGCTCCAGCCTATGGGGGGCCTACTTGAGGCATTGGTGTCCTCGCTTCGAGATAGCCTTCTCCAACAACGGCCATGTGAGGGCTGCGCTACGTTACGCCGGGATAGACGTGCGGGAGCATCCGCTCTTCGACAGAGAGGCCCTCTCGGGCAGGCGCATAAGAGAACTGATAGCAACGGGGGATCAGAGGTGGCGCGGATTGGTTCCACAGACCGTGTCGGACCTCATAGAGGAGGTCGACGGCGTCAGGAGAATACGAACCCTCTACGAGGAGGGTTAGGTTTATATAGCCGGCCGCCCCGGTCGGCATGGGCGAGGAGGGCGCCGAGGAGGTAGGCCTTGGCGAAGCCGCCGGCGGCTCCGGCGAGCGGAAGATCTATATGTGCATGAGGTGCGGCCGTACCTTCTCCAGAAGCGAGATGGAGATACTGCCGGGCATACGCTGTCCCTACTGCAACTACAAGATCATACTTAAGGTAAGGTCCCCCATGGTTAAACGGATCTCCGCGGTGTAACGGCGCTGAGTATCCTCGCCGCTGTCAACATCAGCCTGACCACCTTGGCGCCGCCTATATCGGCGTGGTCGTTGATAGGCGAATACTCCATTATGTCGACGGCTGGCGGCCTCGTGGCCAGTAGCACGTCCACGTAGATGCCTTCCAGCTCTCTGAAGGTAAGCCCGCCGGCCTCCGGGGTCCCTACGGCGGGGAACTCCGCTGGATCCATCACATCCAGGTCCAGGGACACGTAGACGGTCCCGCTTGACGTGGATAGGGCGTCCAGGACTTGGCTCCTAGAGATCTTCCTGTTGCCCTCCACGACGTAGAACCCGCTGGATCTGGCGTATCTCAGCTCCTCGTCGTCGAACGCCCTTGTTGCTATATATATTATATAAAGATCGAGCTCCTCGGCGGCGCGCCTCGCGAAGGTCGCATGGGACAGCTTCTGGCCGGGCGGCCACTCGTCCCTCGTATCCATATGGGCGTCGATGTGCACGTACGTCTTCGGCCTAAGTGCTCTGAGGGCCGCCAGCGTAGCGGTGTGCTCCCCGCCTATCATTATCCAAGGCGGCCCCAGGCTCTTCAGAAGGCGCTCCACGCCGGCTAGGTTCTCCGAGGGGGCCCCCCGCAGAAGCTCCGCATCGCCTGCATCGCACGGGCTCTCCGCGTTGCCGAAGACTGTGTTGTACTCCAGATAGGGCAGTATCTGCCTCACCTTGGCTGGCGCAAACCTCGTGCCCGGCTTGAAGCTCAACGTGTCCTCCATGGGCACCCCGACGATCTTGACCTCATCGCTTCTGCAAGCCCGAATCACGCCGCTACGCCCATCGGGCCTTAAATTAATTTAGCGGGTTCTTCTAGGGGCTATGCAGAGGAGCGAGTTCGTCGCGGATATAGCCGTAAGGAGGGGGTTCTACTGGCCCTCCTTCGAGATATACGGCGGCGTAGGCGGCTTCTACGACTACGGCCCTCTAGGGGCCCTCACCCGCCGCAATATCGTCGAGAAGTGGCGTAGAACCTTCGTGTTGCCCTATCAAGACATAATGGTAGAGATAGAGACGCCTGTGATAATGCCCGAGGCCGTCTTCAAGGCGTCAGGGCATCTAGAGCATTTCACCGACTACATCGTCACCTGCCAGAAATGCGGCAGGAAGTTCAGGGCGGACCACTTGATAGAGGAGGTGCTCTCCCAGAGGGGGATAAAGCTAAGCCTAGAGGGCCTCTCCGGGGAGCAGCTCGACGAGATAATAGCCAGGTACGATATAAAGTGCCCCGCCTGCGGAGGCCCCCTCGGCAGGTCCGAGAGGTTCAACCTATTATTCAAGACGAACATAGGGCCGTACGCCAACGAATACGGCTATCTGAGGCCCGAGACGGCGCAGGGCATGTTTGTTTCGTTTCCTCGGCTGGCCGACTACATGGGCAGGAGGGTGCCCTTCGGCGTGGCGCAGATAGGCAGAGTTGGGAGGAACGAGATCTCGCCTAGGCAAGGCTTGATCAGGCTCAGAGAGTTTTCGCAGATGGAGATAGAGCTCTTTTTCGATCCGCAGAACCCCGGCTGCCCGTATTTCGCCGAGGTTGAGGGCCTGGAGGTGCCCATAGTCCCCGAGGAGGAGGTGGCGAGAGGGAACACCGAACCCCAGTTCCTCACGGCGAGGGAGATCGTGGCCAGGGGCCACGCCAACGAGTGGATGGCGTTCTTCATGGCGCTTTCGGCCAAGTTCCTGAAGGAGCTGGGTGTGCCTCTTGAGAGGCAGAAGTTCCTGGGGAAACTGCCGCAGGAGAGGGCTCACTACAGCGCCAAATCCTACGACCAGATGGTTCTCACGGAGAGGTTCGGCTGGGTCGAGGTGTCCGGCCACGCCTACAGGACCGACTACGACCTGTCCAGACACGGCGAGTACAGCGGCCACGAGATGCACCTAGAGCGGAGGCTCAAGGAGGCCAGGGAGATAGAGGAGGTCAGAGTCTACCCCAATCCAGGCGCGTTGAGGGAGAAGTACGGCGATAGGATCGGGGAGGTCATCAAGGCCGTGCAGAAGAACTCGCAAATGATCGCCAAGTCCCTCGCCAGCGGCGCCGAGAAGGTCGAGGTCGAGGGCTACGAAATAACGCGGGATATGGTCTTCCTGAGGCGCGAGGTGAGGCGCACAGACGTGGAGAAATTCGTGCCCCACGTCGTCGAGCCCTCCTTCGGGCTCGACAGAATTCTCTACGTGGTGCTGGAGAGCGCCGCCGTGGTGGAGGACGGCAGAAAATACCTGAGGCTTCCCTCGGACATAGCGCCTATAACCGTCTGCGTTCTGCCCATAGTCAAACGGCGCGACTACGTCGCAATAGGCGCCGACTTGGCGAGGAGGCTCTGGCGCGCCGGAATAACTGCGTTTTATGACGACGAGGGCACCATAGGCAGCAGATATGCCAGATGCGACGAGATAGGGACGCCGATCGATGCGACCATAGACGAGACGACCCCGAAGGACAACACGGTGACCATAAGGGATAGGGATTCGCGGAGACAGATCAGGCTGGATATCGGCAAGGTAGTCGAGTTCGCGGCCGAGATCAAGTCGGGAGTGCCTTTCGACGAGGCGTCCAAGCGCTTGGGCGGCATCCCGTTCAAAGCTTAAATAAACACCAAGCCGTTCTTACTGTATGGGCGAGATAGAGAGGGGCCGCAAGGTCCTAGTTCCGCCGTTTCTGAAGCCCCAGAAGGAGGAGAGAAAAGCCCTCAGGGAGGAGAGGCGGTTGAGAGCTAAGGCGGTCGACGAAGTCGAGAGAGGCAACGCCAAGATCAACAAATCTGTGGCTGAGGAGTACGGGTCGGTCGAGGAGGTGGAAATAGTCGGAGGCGAGAAGAGGAGGACCTTCAAGGCGCTCGCTGACGAGAAGGTGCCCCAACAGGAGGTTTGGGTCAACCCCGAGGACTTAAAGTCGCTCGGCATAGCCGAGGGCACCATAGTCACCGTGCGGAGGATTAAATGAGGGGTGTCCTGAGGGGTTTGGCCGTCGTGGTCGAGGACGTCGAGGAGGCCCGGAGGCTGTACAAGAGCGGGTTCTACGGGAAGTTTCTGCTGAAGGACAAAGTCAAGCTGGAGGAGGTCGACAAGATGGAATCGCCGCTTGTACTATCGCTGTACGAGGCCCTCTATCTTGCCGAGAGGGATCTGCTGGAGGTCTACGACGGTGAGAGAAGGATAGATATAGATGAACTTAGAAAAATAGGCGAGAACAATCTAAGGAATTTTGACGAAATCTATTTGATATATAAATATTTTAGAGATTTAGGATATATAGTTAAGTCAGGCCTGAAGTTCGGCGCCTTGTTCTCGGTTTACGAGAAGGGGCCTGGGATAGACCACGCCCCCATGGTCGTCGTGTTCCTAGAGCCCGACCGCGGCATCAGCGCCACCGATATAGCCAGAGGCGGCAGGCTTTCGCATTCGGTCAAAAAGACGTTCACGCTGGCCACGGTGTTAAAACCAAGCAACGAGGTCGCGCTGGTAGGATTCAAGTGGGCAAAGCTCTAGTCTATCTTCAGCTCCGCGGTGCCCACTTCCCCTGCCTTTATCGCCGATATTTGGAGCACGCCGTCTTTGTATATCGCCCTGGCGCTGTCCACCCTAAGCCTGAACGGCAGCTCTATACGTCTCTGTATGGGGAAATTGGCCGCCCTCTCCCTGATGACGGCGCGGCCGGGCACGTCGGAGTTGGGCAACGCGGTTATCTCCACTGCGTGCTCGAAGAGCTTGACCTTTATGGAGTCTTTCCTGAAGCCCGGCAGGTCTACCATGATCAGCAGGTTCTCGCCTTGTTCATATATGTCTACGTCGGGCTCGCGCTCTATCTTGCCCACGTTGGCCGTATAGAGCTCTTTCAACCCTTCTTCTATCTTTTTTATAGGCTCCATATAGCCTTTAGGGGAGTCCTCTAAATTGGACCCTTTAAACAATTGAGATATTTGAAAAGTATTCCTGTATCACTTTTTCTGCTTCTGGGGCTTTACCTCCCCCACGATTTGGCCGTACATATTTATCGGGAATTGATAGCCGCATTTGGGACACGCTATGCTGAAGCCCATGTTGTACCAGCTCTCCCCTATCTCCACCTCGAACACATGTCCGCATTTGGGGCACTTGGCCTTCACCTTCAGGGTGCGCTCAGGCACTCCGCCGGCATATTCCCAATCCTCGGGGAAATTCCATTCCTCGCCCTCCGACATGGCCCTCCCTCAAACGCGTTTTTAAATAATTAACGGGCGACGGTTTTTAATAGGGGACCAAGAGGGCACGTGTCGCTTTCCCGCTACGTCGAGGGGCTGGAGGATCTCCGCATCTACGATCCGCCCTACGAGGGGTTCCGGATAGCGCGGGCGCTTAAGGAGACGGAGGGCTCGGCGACGCCGTACTTCAGAGAGGTGGGGCCGGGCGTCGACGGCGTCGGCAATTTGATCGACAGGAGGTCTAAGCTCCTGAGGATCTTGGGCGCGCGTAACGACGAGGAGGCGTACAGGGCCTTGCTCTCCGCCGAGGACGCCCCGGGCAAGCTCGACGTGGTGGGCGCCTGGGCCGACGACTACAAGACGGTCGACACGTTACGCAAGCTCCCGCTGGTGAAGTACTACGAGAAGGAGGCGGCTCCGTATATCACCTCCGCCATCATCACGGCCAAGGCGCCGGACGGGGCCTACAATGCCTCTATACATAGATTCACCCCTATAGACGACGATAAGGCCGTCGTTAGGCTGGTTCCGCGGCACCTATACACCATATACCGTAGATGGCTGGATGCGGGGAGGGACACGCCTGTGGCGGTGGCGTGGGGGGTCCATCCGGCGGTCCTGCTGGCGGCGGCCTCGTCGCCTCCATATGGGGTCTTCGAGCTCGCCGTGGCCGCCCGCCTCCTGGAAGGCCTAAAGGCCGTCGAGCTGGACAACGGGACCTACGCGCCCTATCTATCGACGGTGATAATGGAGGGCTACATAACGGGGCAGCTGGCCGACGAGGGGCCCTACGTCGATGTGGTGGGCACCTACGACGTAGTCAGAAAACAGCCCGTGGTCAAGATAGAGCGCATATACGTGTTGAGGAGCTCCGCCGTTGTGCACTACCTACTGCCGGCAGGCCTGGAGCACCAGCTGTTGATGGGCTTCGAGAGGGAGGCCAAGATATGGCGCGCCGTCTCCTCGGTGGTCCCCAAGGTGGTTAAGGTCAGGCTCACTCAGGGCGGCTTCGGCTGGATGCATGCGGTTATCTCCATAAGGAAGAACGTCGAGGGCGACGCCAAGAACGCCGCCCTAGCCGCATTCGCGGCGCATCCCAGCCTGAAGCACGTGGTGGTGGTCGACGACGACATAGATCCGGATGACCCGCGCGACGTGGAGTGGGCGCTGGCCACGCGTTTTCGGGCTGATAGGGGGCTGTTCGTGATACCCTACGCGCGCGGCTCGACGTTGGATCCGATGGCCCTAAACGACGAGGGCCTGACGTATAAAGTGGGGGTCGACGCGACGCGGCCTCTGGATAGAGATCCGCGCATGTTTGAAAAGGCGAGGATACCATGAAAAATGGAACTATCCGGACTGCCGTCTTCCTAACCATCTATAACGTAGGCTATAACGTAGGCGAGTTCCGCGTATTTCTTGAGGCGGTCTAGGTGTTCTAGAGTTCGAGTCTTAATGTGGAACGGCAAACGCACCAAGCACAGATGCACAACGGCGTCTTTAGGTATGAAGCATTGCGTGCAGAAACGCGGTAGCTGCCATGTGGAGAACGTAGGCTGGCGTGGTTTAGTATGAAGGCAAGGTAGGCGTACCACCTCAAGGGGCAGCGGAGCCATAAGATATATACTGAAAGCGTATTTTTGGCGATGTCGTATGACCGCGTAGTAGGCGTGGCGGAGACTGTCCGCAGAATAGCGGACGCCGTCTCCGGGGGCGAGGTGGTCGAGATAGAGACGGCGCATGTGTCTGGCGTGTCCTATCTGACCCTGGGCGAATACGGCGTGAGGTTCATAGAGGAGCTGGCGGCGTCGGGGGCCAAGGTAAAGGTCTTCACCACGTCGAACCCCTCCGGGGTTGATATCTCCTCGTTTCTAGAGGTTTCGCGGGAATTTGCGGCCGGCCAGCGGAGGGTGATAGACGCGTTCCTCAAGATGGGCATTTCGCCCATCTCTACATGTGCGCCCTACGAGCTTCTGAGAGTTAAGCCGGGCACGGTGCACGCATGGGCGGAGTCCAACGCCATAGCCTACATCAACACGTTTAGAGATGCCTGGTCGGACAAGAACCCCGGTCCGCTCGCCCTGCTGTCTGCTGTGGCGGGCTTCGTGCCGAAGACGGATATGTACACGTCCGAGGGGAGACGGCCCACGGCGAGGGTCCACGCCAAGATCGCGGCCGACCCTCTCAAGGCCGGACTGATAGGCGCCTATATCGGCGAATCTCTCGGCTCGGGCATCCCGTACATCTCGGACCTAACGCTAAACGGCGAGGAGGCCCGCCGCGAATTCGCGGCGGCCCTCTCAACGTATTCCTCAATAATCTTCGCCGTGTTGGAGGGCGTCACGCCCAACTGGAGGCGCTATCTGGCGGCGGCCGATTTCAGGGATAGGATAACCATATCTGAGGAGGATTTATCAAAATATCTTAAAGACCTAGATAATCCCGATGTAATATATCTGGGCTGTCCCCATTTAGACTTAGAAACTCTATTGAGAATATCCAAGGTCATTTTCGAAAGAGGCCGGACGAAGAGGCCTGTCTACATATCCACATCGCCTGGGGTATACGGCGCCTTGAGAGAGCTGGTGGATAGGCTGAGGGGATACAACGTGCATGTCTTCGCCGGGTCGTGCCTCGTGGTGTCTCCATACACGAGAAGATTTAGGGTCATAGCAACCGACTCCATGAAGTCCGTGTACTACATACCGAGACTTCACGGGGTGAAGACAATACCCTGCGAGACAACTAAGTGCATCGACTATGCCTACGCTTAAGCCCGTAGTGAGAGGCAGTGGGGCTGTGCGGGCGGAGGTCGTGAAGCTGGGCCCTATATCGTTCCTTGGGGATCTGGATCCGGAGAGCGGCGTGATATCCGGCGTCAGGATATCCGGCAAGATCCTCGCGGTGCCCTACGTGAGGGGCTCCACGGTCGGGCCCTACGTGCTCTGGCACGCCGCAGCTCGGGGCAACGCGCCTGTAGCTATAGTAGCGAGATCCGTGGATTTGATGTTGATCACAGCGTCGGCCCTGGCCGGAGTGCCGTTGTTCCAGGGAGAGCTGCCCGAGGGATGTATTGAAATAGATCTGTCGACGGGCGACTATGAGCGCTGCCGATAGGCGGAAGCTGTTGTCGGAGATAGCGCTCTACATACTGGAGGAGGTGTCGGCGAGGGGGGGCAGGGCCAGGGCTAAGTATCTGCGCTCATATAGGGCGCTGGAGTTCTGGGCGGGCGAGGACGTCGCGCGCGACGTGCTTAAAAGGCTCGCCGACGGAGGATATATAAAATTAGAGCCGAATAATACTTTGGTTCTATTAAAAGAAATTTCCACAAAAATGTCTATTAAAGAAATAGAAAAACTCTCATTATCTATTGCAAAATCTCTTTATAAGGCTTAGGAACTCCTCGGGGACGGCGTAGGATCTATCCCCGTAGAGCACGACCCTCCCGGCCAGCCAGAGCACCGTATCTATATGAAGCGGCGGCACCCCGCTCCTCTCCGCTATCTCGCTCCAAATCCTCTGGACCTCCCTATGTCTCCTCAAGGCCTCCTCCGGGCTGGTTCTTATCAAGCCGAGGCATGCCGTCAGCTTGGCCACTCTGTAGTCAACAGGGATGGGGATATCGCTGGGCAGGGCTCTGTCAACTCCCGCGCAGCACATATAGACGTAGTTCAACATCTTCACGGCGAATACCACGGTCTTAGCCTCGCTATCTGTTTCCAGAAGTCTCGCGAGGTCTCTCCACACCTTGGAGAGATTCTCCAGGTCGGGCCTATACTTGCAAATCTTCCCTATCCTCTTAATTCTGGCGCCTCTGCCTATCGCCAAATAGGGGCTTGTTTGTATATATTGCACAAATTCCTCGCAGATATCGTCGCTCCTCTTCCTGGAGAAGAAATCGGCGAAATACTGCCAATGCTCCTCCCCCTTGCCCGCAAGCCTGTAGCTAATCAAGGCGTTCATCATGACCAGCCGCGCCACGTCCTCCACGGCTCTGTTGCCGCAGAGGCGGCATATGGACTTGTACTGCGGATCCTCCCGCTCCAGATCGAGTATCGCCTTAAGCCCTATTCTCCTTAACAGTAGCGCTATCTCTTCTGCGGCCATACTGCACCGGGTTCTTTACTCCACATCCCAAGTTGGTGGGGCAGAGGCCCCAGGAGTTCATGGTCTCGCAGCTGGGTACCGAGTACTCCTTCCTTCCGCCGGCCTGTCCAGCTATATGTTGCACTTGGTAACGGGTGATCCTTTCGTTGAAATCAGGCGCCGATCTGAAGAGGTCGACTATCCGATCTACGTCCCATCCCTGCCTCAACAAGTAGGCGGTTATGGCGAAGCGCGCCACATGCGGGAGATTCTCGCCGCGTTTCAGCGACTCCAGGATCGACGCCATGCAGGGCGGCGTCTCGCCCGCCGGTGCGGCCCTGGCGGCGATAGGCCTGTAGGATCTCAACCTCTCCAGAAGGGCTGATATCTTGTCCATCTTGCCCAGGACGCCCGCTATATATCCTACATCCTCCCTCGAGGCGAGCCTTAGGATCCTCGCCTCGTACGCCTCCTCCAGGATCCTCTCGAAGTCGTCTATGCGCAGAAGGACCCAGCCCTTCACAACGGGCCTATTTATCATGGACCAGTCTGGATCCTGCGGCGCGTATTTGACGTAATATATCCATCTAATCGCGAGAGGGTGGGTTACGGCGAGGATGGAGCCCTTGATTATATCATGGGTGAGGGCCGTCTCTATGCCCAGATCCGCGGCTATTTCGGCCTTGCATTCAAAGGACTGGATGCCCGGCGTGTTTCTGACCCTGAACGTGAATATCTTGCTCTGGGAATCCGCAAATCTCCTCAATACGTACGAGTTCGCCGAGGCCGCGACGATGTAGACAGCCAGCCTGGCCGCGGCGGCTTCGAGCTCTTGGCTCGAGACGCATGGAGCCGGCTTGCCCCTGCGGAGGGACCCCTCGACGATTTGTATTGCCCTCTCAACCGCGGCCTCGGAAGCCAGGACGTTCTCGAGCGTAAATCCGCGGGAGTACAGATATTCCCCCGACTTGTCGAGATAGGGGAAGAGACACGCGAGCTCCTGCGACGTTGCGTGGCAAGACACTGAAGCGTTCACCGCATTAAATAAAAAGCTGAGGTCCGCCTTGGGCATAGGCCTTAAGGCTAAAAAGACGACATACCGTATATTACGTGAGGACTTACTCCATGGAGCCAGGCGATATATTTAGGGTAGAGGGTCCTGCGAAGATCGACGTGCTGGAGGGCGCCGTATATGCCGTCGGCGTGCTCTACACCGGTGGGAGCCACTTCACGGTGTTGAGGGCCAGAAGGCTTGCGTTTAAGGCGGTGGATAGGGCCAAGATAAGCGTGGTGTTGGGCCCCAACGCCGTTCTGGAGCGGGCGAGGCCCGAGGAGGAGGTGCTCGACGAATGGGAATCCGCGGCGTCCGGCATGGATCTAAACGGGATCACCATGGTTGTCGGCGCCATCGACGTGGGCAAGTCGACCATGGCCGCCGTGTTGGCCAACAAGGCCTTATCGCGCGGCCTTAGGGTGGCCGTAATAGATGCCGACGTAGGCCAGAACGACATAGGCCCTCCCACCACCATATCTGCGAGCAGAGTCGTCAAGCCCATCACGAGCTTGAGGCAGATACAAGCCGAGAGGTCGGTGTTTATGCAGTCGACCAGCCTCGAGAGGATATGGCCCCGGGCGATAGAGGCCATAGGCAAATTGGTGCTCTATGCACAACAGATATGGTCGGCCGACGCGGTGATAATAAATACGGACGGTTGGATATCGGGAGAGGAGGCTGAGGAGTACAAGAGGGCTTTATTGGCCAAGATAAGGCCTAAAAACATCGTAGCAATCAAGGTGGGCAACGAGCTCGACGGCATACTGGCGGGCTTCTCGGACGTGGTATCCGTAAGGCCCCCGCCTGCGGTCGGAACCAGGACTAAGGAAGATAGAAAGATACACAGAGAGATGAGCTACGCGCGGTTTATATTCCCCGTGAGGGAGGTATCGGTGGACCTAAACAGAACGCCTCTATGCAATATAGGCCTCTTCCGAGGGCTCGACCTGGAGGGCGAGTTCAGGGCTATGCTGTCGCGCACGATCAACGCGAGGGTCATGTACGCCAACCAGCTCGGCTCCACGTTATACGTGGTGACAGACCAGTGGATCGTCAGGAGGCTCAACTCGTTCAAGGTCTTCGGATTCCCCGAGGGCTTCGAGAGGGGCTTGTTGGTCGGCGTCGAGGACCGCGAGGGGTTCTTGATAGGGTTGGGGGTCCTCAAGAAGATATACTACGATAGGAAGAAGGCCGTGGTGTACATGTCTTCGAGGACCGAGAGAGCCCTGCAGAAGGCCGCCTGTCTACGCGTCGGGTTCGTTAGGCTCAACGACAATTTCGAGGAGGCGGAGAGGGTGGCGCAACTCCTGAGATATGATTTATATACGCACGCGCAGAACGGCACGATGAGGGGAGCGGGCAGCGCCTGATCTATGATGTCACCATCTCAAGCCGACTCTCCTCCTCGGCTCTTCCGCTGAGGAAGAGATCTAGGGTTCCGAGAAACGTGAAGTCGGTTAGATAGACCTCGACGAGCTCGGGCCTTAGGTCGACATACCTCAAGATGGTCCTATCGTCGTTGTTTAGTTGCGGCAAATTGGCTACGTTGAAGCCTGTTATAAGAGGATGTGAAGCAGGAAGTATAATAATTCTAATTTCCTCATTTAAATCAATTGATTTATTATACATCTTCTTTATTAGATCACCTTTATTCTGTTTTATCTTAATTATGGCGTGCTCCCTGGAGACGTATCCTATCTCGTCGACAATAGAGACGGACGGATGCGTGTGCCCCATGACCAGGACATCGGCCCTCGCTAAGTCCTCGGGGCGAGGCTTGGCGTGCCCGTGCAGCAACAAGGTGGCTCTAACGCCGTCCAGCAGCACCCCTCTGCCGTCGGCCAGATAGACGCCCTCTATGGCCTGCGAGATCTCGTCGAGCAGACCGTCGTGGTTGCCCGGAATTAATATCACCCTTTCGTACAGCCTCGCGAGCTCCTTCAGGAACTGCCTAACCTCAGCGGCCGTCTCCCGGGGAGTAGGCAGCTCGTGCTTCACGTCGCCGAGTATCGCCAACGTGTTGGCTCCCGCCTCCTCGCCCCACCGCCTCAAGTCGTCGAGAAGTCTATTGGTCTGGCTGACGGCCCGTATACCTCTGAGCCTCAGCTCGGCCTCGTAGCCGACGTGGGTGTCGGCCACAAGCAGTATGTTCTCGCCGTCAGCCCTGAGGACAACGCCCCTCACGCCCCTTCATGGTCCTAACTATTTAACCTTCTCGCTATATCCACAGCCGCCTTGACCATTTTGGCAACTCCCGCGCTCCTCAACTTGATGGGATCGACGCCGCTTGCTCTATATATGCGTAATTGCTCATCGAAGGGAATTGAATAAACTTTACTATATTTACTATATAGTATAATATATTTTAATTTGGGCATTCCGATCACCATGTTGACCAACACGCCCAATTTCCTCCCTCGGGCTAGCTTCAGGAAGGCCTTAGCCGACTCCGCCGTATATGGATCCTCGTCTGCTACGAACACGATATTTCTACAGGATAGATAGAGGGAAAGCAGTTCTCGGTCGCTCAGCTGGAACGCTGGGAAGTCGTAGACTCTTATATGTCCCTGTCTATCTATTAAATCTGTTCTAATATCTATATCAGTTTTTATTCTATATGGTATCCTTGAAATATTTATAACAACAATATTTTTTTGATAAATATATTTTAAAACATGGGCCATGATGATGCTGAAAGTGGTCTTGCCGGTCCCGCCTCTGGATCCCGACGTGACGCAGATATCCACGAGCTATACGGTAGTTAAAAGCTACGTTGCTTTTTAAGGCACCAGCTGTTGTGGACAGCCTGGTTGAATATCTCTACACGTCGGGGGAGATATCGTTAAAAGAGTTCATAGACCTTCTAAGCTATAATGTATTTAAAAGAACTGTAATAGCATTTAAGATATATTATAGAAGAAAAATAAACTATCTATGACAGAATGAATCAAAGGATTTTCTTTCAGTTAATTCCATCCTATAGCCGTCTTCGCCGTCGCTGTAATAGTTCCTAAGTACCTCGACTATTTGAAATCCAGCCTTTTTATATAGATCTATAGCATTTTTATTGCTCATCCTAACCTCTAAATAGATTTTCTCAACTTTTCTATTTTTCAGGAGCCTTAACGCGGTGCAGAGAAGGGCCGAACCTATGCCCCTACGTCTAGCCTCTTGCCTTACCGCGATGGATATTATATGGGCCGCCGATCCCTCTACACAAGTAATGATATATCCCAAGACTTTATTATTTTCAATATATATATATGAATTTTCATAACAAAATGAACAAAGGAATTTAAGTAAGTCAATACTATATATATCTTCTTTTTTAAACGAGTCGAGCTCCACCTCGTAGATCCCGTCGAGCCTCTCCGGGGAGCAATGCTCCAGGGGCACCTCAACCCACTGGACACGGCATTTATAGGCGTTGCGTAGCGCTTCTTGTCTATAGCTGATATATTGTCGTTAGGGGCTGACTAGCGTGCTTAACGTCGTAGACTCGCCTTTCAGCCCGTCGGGAGTCACCCATCTACATAGGCTACACCGTGCGCTTGGGTTCAACAAGGAGCTCGCCCAGATCGCCGATCTGTTCGAGCTAATCGCCAAGACGCGTAACAACGTCCTCGCCGTGGTCGTGGCGCCCTACGGCTACGGTAAAAGCGAGTTCCTAGACGAGGTGCAGAGGGAGGCGGATTCGAGAGGCTTAAAGACGGTGCGCGTAGCCCTGTCGCATACCCTCAAGGAGGACGTGTTGAGAAGCCTACAGGGGAAACGTCAAGGCGATCCCCTGGTGGTGTTGATAGACGAAGCCGACGAGCTGTCGAGGATAGCGGCCATGCATAGATTGGGCGCCCTGTCAAACGACGAGTTTAGACAGGCGGTGATAGATCTGGCATCCATAGTGCGGGCGTTGCTCGAGCCGAAGAACTACCCGCACGTGCTCGGGAACCCCGAGAACTACGACAGGGTGTTGGTGATAGCGGCGCTGACGCCTCAAGTCTACTACACTATACTCAAGAACGTGGTGCCGGACGTCTTCGACATAACCACCGGCAGAGTCTACAGGGAGATAGTCCTCGACACCCGGTATCCGTTCTGGCTCTTCGTCGAGATGGTGGCCTCTCGGCTGGAGACGTACGTCAAGGCAGAGAGGCCTAACAGGCTCTGGCCTTTCACCCTCGGCGAACTGGCCGCCTTGTACAACATGGCTTTAAAGAAGGGCGAGGTCAGCCCGAGGTATTTGTTGAAGCTAGCCGCCAAGCTGTTCGAGCTGAAGAACAAGGGGAAGGGGCTTGCCGAGTTGGCCGAGGAGGAGGGAATATATATACAGAATAAAGAGATTGCCGAGTATGTATTATCTGGAATACCGTTAATTAATATAGAGGAAAAATATATAGATATTTTTAAAAAGAAATATTTATATAAAATACCTTTTAGCGACAAGGAGGCGGTGGCCGTAGTCAATAGATTCCTTAAGCTGAAGGGCAAGGAGATAAGGCCTGCGGACGAGAGGTCTGTGTCGTATGAGCCGAATCTATACTACTCAGTAGTTGAGGACGGCGAGTTGATGATATATTTCGTCCACGACGAGAGGCTGGAGGAACTTGGCGAGTACCTACTAGGCGAAGCCTATGTGGCGAGCGAAGACATGGCCCCCGTCTCCGGCGGTAAGGAGGATATATATAGAATAAGCAAGGAGCTATTAAGCAAGCTCCAAGATCCCCAGCAATTTCTTGATGAAGTGGAAAAAATTCTTAGCTTGAACGGAATAAATATAAAAATTTGTTGTGGAAAAGCCATATGGTATAACAACTTAGGATTTAGAGAGCTGATATTATTAATATATTTAGATAGAGAGAATGATATAAATAACATTAAGAATTTTATCAGAAAAATAATAATAGAAGGAGCGCTGGACGAATACGGGATAGACTATATTATAGCATATATATTTTCCAACATACTACTGACAGATGATATAGCGGCATCTATTTCTCCTCTGCTTAAAATTAGTTGGAAAAACCTATATATAGATACAGCTAGTAAATATATTTATCTAAATATTTATGGTGCAGATAAACTAGATAAGTTAAAGGACGAAATTGTTAAGTTCCAAATAAACAAGATAGTCGGCGATGGCGCCGGGTCTCTAGAGATGTTGGAGAACCTAAAGCTGTATAGAGAGAAGGCGCGGGACGACGTGCTTAAATACACCCTTGCGCTACGGAGAGTCAAGGAAAGGAAGGAGCTGTCCCTATTGAGAGCTGCCGAGCAACTGGTCTCGGGCGAAACGCCCGAGGGGATGGCGGCGTACGGCAAGGTTGTCGATATACTCCTCAGGGGCTTAAACAGCGAGATGCACGAAAAAGAGCTGAGGTCGCTCATAGGCAGACTCTTCCCGGTGAGCCTCTGGCGGGATCTGCGCGAGGACGACTTGATAAACCTCATGGTCTATACCGGCCATCTGATCCCCCGAGGCGACAAGACCTATGCGAAATTCAACATGGAGGACGCGCGTAGATACCTAGAGGCTTTGTCGAAGGAGCTAGGCGCCTACTCCGAGATCGCGGTCCATCTCAAGAGCAAGATATTCGGCGAGATAAAGCTCTCCAGAAAGCTCGAGGTGGAGAACATCCCGCTCGACTTCAGAGACGCAAGGGAATATGCCGCGCTGGTAATTCGCCATAAGAAGGCGTTGCTCGACGCACAACAGAGGGCGGCCGCCTTAAGGAGCGAGCTGGAGCGGGAGCTCAAGGCCAAGCAGGAGCTCGTGGCCGCTCTGGAGAAACTCGCCGAAAGGATGCCGCAGAGGATCAAGTACATGACGCCGGACGAGAAAACTCTGGAGAGGGAATCTGCCATACTCAAGGCGGTGGAGGAAATCACGGAGGTCTGGAAGGGCCTATATCCGCTCGCGCAGGAGCTCGGCAAGGCTATATCCATAGAGACGGATCTCGAGCTTCTCTTGAGCTTGCCGGAGCCCTGGGTCGCTGACTATCTCGCCGCGTTGAGGCTCTACTCGGTCAAGCTGAGGGAGGAATACGAGACGTATAGGAAGGACGCAGAACGCCGGAGAAAGGCAACCGAGTGGGCGAAGGTCCGCCTGGGAATATCCGAGGGCGTCGATGAGGTGTTGAGGAGAAAGTCCGAGGAGTTGCAGGTGCCGTATAGGCTTCTCTACGCCATAGCCTCGCGAGGACCAGGGGCCGATCTGGACCCTGAAGCTCTCGCGTCTGAGGTCTCTATGGAGATCGACGCCGTCTCTAAATACCTGGAGGCGCTGGCCGAAAAAGGCTTGATAGCCAGGAGGTATGTCTCCTAGGGTATTGGTCATAAGGGACGGGGGGCTTAGGCTTGAGGGCGAGGTCGTGATAGACGCCAGGCCGCCTTACGACTTCTACGACGCGGTGATACTCGAGGGAAGGGAGCTACGCTCCTTGGTGGCGGTCGGCGAGGCCAGGGGGGACGCGGCCGTCGGGTGGGGCAAATACACGGGGAGGCCGGTCGCCGCCCTCCTCAACGGCGTGTTGTACATAAGGGCGGTTCCACTGACGTTATACCAAGAGGCGGGCTATCTGGAGCGCGAGCTCTTCGTGGAGGAAGGAGCCGACGTAAAGAAGCTTGTGGAGAAGCTGAAGAGGATCGTGTTGGAGGAGAGGCGGAGGTACAAAAAATCGTCGTCGTTGTTGGCGCTACAGAAATTCGCCGACGGCGCCGCCCCGTTGCCGAGCTATCTGGCCGACGCCCTAGGCCCCATCACCAGGGATATCGCCGCCAAGGTGTTGGAGATGCTCTACGGAGAAATATACTGATGAAGCAGCTTGTATCCGAGATACTGCGCCTCGCCGAGATAGAGATACCTAGATATAGAGATAAGCTAGCTGAGTTAACGAACAACTTAGATGAATATAAAAGGGAATTGGTGGTGAGGCCTCGATATATGGATACGCCCGACTATACCGCGATAGACTCCGGATATGCGGTGGTTCAATATAGATATCTAAATATAGCATCAATAGTGGTAGTCATAATAGATAAATATATAAAAACAGAAACAATATTATTTAGTTTTAAAAGAAATGAAAAAATAGATTTGAATAATTATATTAGAAAGCAGGAGTTGATGCGGGCCGAGAGATACGGCGGATATGTTCTGTCCGACGGCCCGATATCGCCCTACTTGAGGGAACCTAGGGGTTTTGTAATAGGCGTCTCGAAGGATCCGGTGGCCCCTAGGTACTGGAGAGGGGTCGGCGGCCGCGCGGGCGAGTGGTTCAAGGAGATATCGGGCTACGTTTCAGAGCTCTACGGAGCCGAGATTCTGCTTAGGGGCGAGCCGCCGGGCTCCATGCTGAGGCCCGTGAAGCTCGGCAGATATCTTGTTACATATATAAAGGGAGATTCTGTCTTCTATGTGGAGTTTCCCGAGTATATACCTCAGGAGGTCGTGTCGTCGTTCTTTAGATATGGATATCCCATTAAGCTGAGAATAGCGCATAGATATGCGAAAATCACGCGGGAGTACTTGAGGACGGTCAAGACCATAGCGCCTAGGCTTCTAGATATATCTATAAAATATAGAGAATATCTATAATCCATTATAGATATAAATTAGATTTGCTATAGCCAAATTAACGCAATCATCTAGGTCCAGTTCGTATTTTTTACAAATATCTTTGAGCGCTTTATACTCGGACGGCTTGAGCGAAATCACCACGCGCTCCATATGTCGATTTGGTGTATATATTAAAAGACGAATTGTTAAAAATGTATACGTCTACTTTAGTAGGCTTGTTATCTGCTGGAGCTTGTTCCTAACCTCTTCGAGCTCTTTGCGCAATCTGTCGTTCTCTGCCTTGAGCCTCTCCACCTCTCTAGACATCTCCTCTTTCTCCCTCCTTAAGGCCTCGCAGTCCGGCGCCGTCTGTCCGCATCTGTCGCTTCTGACCCAGTATATGAGCTCCGTCTTGTCCTTATTCCAAATCACCTCGCCCGTGTCTGGATCCACAAGCAGCTCCGTGGATATCATGAAGATATCGCCGCGCTCCAGCTTGTGTCTAGGCACGGCCTCCTCGAAGAACCACCTCTTCAATCCGTTGAAGAGCTCTCTGGAGGTATCTCTGAACTTCTCCGAGTCTCTGATACGCGTGAAGATATTTTCGCCGTCCGGCCCGAACTGCTCTCTGAGCGAGCCGGCGACGGCTCCGAAGAGCAACTTGAAGAACTCAGGCCGGCCGCCGGGGCCGTAACGCCCGAAGAGCCTGCCGGCCGAGGTCTTTCCCGTGTTCCATCTGATCAGCAGAAGCTTCTTGCCTTCCCGAGTGACTAATTCAGACCTGACCTCCCCCCTCTCTTCCTCTCTCACCTCCTCTCCCATGGAGTACATGGAGCACGTTTTTAATATTGAATCGGGATCGCGGTGGTGTATTATAACATACATAGCGGCCCCTTGGCCAAGGGATGCGATATGTGCCTAGTGGGAGCCAAGGCCGTTATCTTTATCACGGGTCTGTGTAGATATCGCTGTTTCTACTGCCCGGTGGATAGGGAGAGGTTCGGCAGAGACGTCATATACGTCAACGACGTGAGGGCGGACACCGTCGGCGATGTGGTTCGCGAGGTCGCCGCGTCGGGTGCCGCCGGAGCTGCCATAACGGGCGGAGACCCTCTAGAGGTCCCCGAAAGGGTTGTCGAGGTCTCATCGGCGCTGAAGCGCGAGTTTGGAAGGGGTTTCCACATACATCTATACACCCGGCCGACGAGTCTGAACAACACGACAACAAACGCCCTCATAAACTCCGGAGTTGACGAGGTGAGGCTCCATTTCTTAAGCTACGGCGAAGTGTCGGGGAGGTTGCACCACATAGCCGCGCTTAAATACGCCGGACTCTCCGTGGGCGTCGAGATCCCGGCGATCCCCGGCCTCGAGGCGAGTATGTCCGGAGCGATAAACGCGTTGGCCGAGCGCGGGCTGGTGGACTTCGTGAACATAAACGAGCTCGACGTATCTGACAGCAACATAGAGGCCCTGAGGAGCCTCGGCTATAGGGTGAGCAACGGCTCGGCATATGGCAGCGTCGAGGCGGCCAAAAGGCTCATGGGGCTGTTGGAGGGAGTCCCCGTCAATATATGTAGAAGCAGGACAAAGGATTTGTACCAGATAGGCGCAAGGATCTTCAGGGAGGCTATGTTCTCGGCGGCCCCCCCGGAGCGCGTGCAGGACGACGGAACTATAGAATATACAGAGCACGGCGTGCATCCAGGCCATAGGCTCGCCGGGAGGATCAAGGTGAAGATGAGACTTGGCGGGAAATACCTCGAGATCGCGTAGGTGTTTTTAACCATCAACACGCTACATGAAGCTGTATCTAGCGCTGGTGGCCGTAGCCATAGGGGTCTACGCCTCGGCCGTCAACGGTACGAACTCCACGACCCCCGCGGGGGTTCTGGACAATATAAATAATATAATAAATAATTGGTTAAATCTAGGCACAAATTTCTTAGTAAATTTAGAATATACATTGAAATATTATATTGTTAAGATATCGGAGGTCGTCGCAATCATAATGGCCATGGTCGGGGCTTTCCTCTACTTTACCAGGTTGAGCAGATATACTGGCCGCGGGCTGCTCATAGGCGCCGTGTTGCTGTACCTCTTCGCCGAAGTCTTGAAGAGCATATAGGGCCACGTGGCCCAACGGCTGGTAGCCGCCCGGCGCCGTCGGAAAGCTTTAAAAAGTGGGGAGATGTACGTAAAGGGGCCCGTAGCTCAGCATGGTAGAGCGGCGGTGGACCCGGCCAGATCCGCCGAGGCTTTTAACCCGTAGGCGGCGACGCCGGCGGACGTCGTGGGTTCGAAGGGGGATGGCCCCGAGAGTCCCACCGGG
>OFEH01000005.1_pt1 | contig 81807 bp, 75 predicted proteins | sample 1521031 | NCBI WGS metagenome assembly OFEH01 (sample SAMN05518350, study PRJEB24110) | hypersaline lake metagenome | isolation source: Grendel Spring, Yellowstone National Park, Wyoming, USA | place: USA:Grendel Spring, Yellowstone National Park, Wyoming, USA | collected 2011-11-16
TACCTTTTCTGAGAATTCCCTAACTGAACTCCTCAACAAATCAATATCAGATTTTGCACTCAATTTAATACACCAATAATTTGTAACATTAAAGGGTTAATATATTAATTTAAGCTTTTTATAGTTTTTTACTACTTTCTTCAACATTATTATAAATATTTAAATAAGAAGGGTTTTAAAATAAATTAGAGATTTTAAATTCTTTGAAATTTAATGCTTTTAATATTAAGTAATTGAATATCTTATTGTATACTAAGATTTATTAGATTCAACAATAAAAAATTATACAGGTGGGAAAGTGGTAGTATTGCACAGCAAAGATGTAATAAATAAGTATGTTTCTGAAGGGTGGTGGGATAATATAACTCTTATAGAAAGATTCAAAAGAAATGTACTTAAAAACCCAGAAAGGTTAGCTGTTGTTGATCCGCCTAATAAAAAAGACATAACGGGTTTAGCACCTGAAAGGTTGACATATTTTGAGCTATACGAAAGAGTAAAAAGAGGGGCTTCATATTTACTTGATCATGGAGTTTTCAAAGACAAAATCGTGTTAGTTCAATTCCCAAATACCATAGAACTTGTTTTGGCGTATTTGTCTATTTGGAAGGCTTCTACTATAATTTCTCCTATACCATTGCAATGGAGAAAATATGAAGTAAAGAAAGTATGTAACATAATAAAACCTTATACCTATATGTTAATAGAAAGATATAAAGATTTTGATTATCTTTCAATGTCTAAAGAATTAATGGAAAATGAATGCTCAAGTATTAAAAATATTATTACTTTATCACAATGGAGTGAAATTACAAAAAATTATAAAATAAGAGATGATATTAATGAAACATACTTAGATGGAAACGATATTGCTACAATTGCCTGGACCTCTGGAACTGAAACAGATCCTAAAGCTGCACCATTAACTCATAATAATTGGGGATTCTTAAGATTTTTATACGATGGAAATAAATACCCTGGAGCTATATTGAATGATGGAGAAGTAATAGCTGTTTCTTCACCTCTTATTAATATGGCAGCCATTGGAGTTGGATTAGTTCCATGGATAATTATATCTGGCACATTAGTTCTTCACAATCCATTTGACCCTGTAATATTTTATAACCAATTGATAAACGAAGGCGTTACTTTCACATTAATGGTCCCAGCTATAGTAGTATCTTTATTAAAGCAGGGTTTATTTAATCAAAGACTGAAATTAAAATACTTGGCTCAAGGTGCAGCTCCGCCACCTCCATGGACATTTGTTGAACTTAACAAACTAGGGATTGAGCCAATAAATATATGGGGCCAAAATGAAGGAACTGGACTATTTTCTACAAGAGAAAATATAGAGGACCTTGAAAAAAGATCAAGAGCCTTTCCATGGCCTCATAAAGGTTTAAAATGGTACCAAGTTTTTAATAATGCTATTGATACTAAAATTGTAGATCCTGCTGGAAATGAGCTAAAAGAGCCAGGGCAAATAGGAGAGCTATGCTATAAAAGTCCTTTCACTATGGCATCATATTTTAATCAGCCTGACTTTACAAAAAAATCATTCGACAATGAAGGATATTTTTGCACTGGTGATTATTTCCAAATAATTGATCATAGTACCATATCATTTTACGATAGGAAAAAAGACATAGTTAATAGGGGTGGCTTCAAAATACCAAGCGCAGAAATAGAAGATCTATTAAAGAAGCATCCAAAAATATTAGATGCTGCCGTAGTTGGATGGCCTGATCCAAGGCTAGGAGAAGTAGTTGCTGCTTTTGTTGTATTAAAACCTAATGAAGCTTTAGACTTAGAAGAAATCAGAAAGTTCATGGAAGAACAACAAGTGGCTAAATATAAATGGCCCGAAAAATTGATAATTATTGATCAAATACCAAGAAATCCCTTGGGAAAAGCTTTAAAAAATATGTTGAGAGATAAAGTTAAAGAATTAAGTGAAAATCAATCTATTTAATTCCTAGATTATCAAACCCTAGGAGTTTTTGTTAAAATTTCTAATTTGTTTTGACAAACTAAAACAGTATCTGGATATCTATATCCTCCTAAACCATTTAAATACCCGTTCTATGGCTAGAACCATATTCTTCTTAATAATGGTATTAATTTTTTTTGAAACACTTGGGAGTTCATGAGTAAGAGTGTGTAGTTTACCTAAAATAGAATTCTAAACAGTATCTTCTTTTATTAAATCTAAATTTAATAAATAATTTTTTAATTTGTCAAAAAAATTTATATATTTATTTATAAAGGAAAATAAAGGCAAAAAGTGATAAAAAATGAATCCAATGATTTATGCATGGATATTCTGGATATCAGGAAATACAATAAGCACTGCATTTGGAGCATATTTAGTTAGAAAATATAGGAATACCTACGGCCTTCCAACACTAATAGTATTATATTCTATTTATTCTGTAGGTGCAAATATTTTAGCATCAAGAATAACAATTTACAACATTATAATACCTTTCATAGTCTCGGGAGGTACATTAATATTTCCATTCGCAAGCCAACTTGATGATATGATTAATGAGGTATATGGTAGGAAAAAAGCTTATACAGCTATTGCTGTTGCTTTAATAGCAAATATATTAATGGCGACCTTCATTTTAGCTGATGCTATGTTACCAGTTCCTTCTTGGGAAGATGTTGCTAATAAATATTGGCTCCAGTTTATGGTAGCTGCTCCAAGAATAATGATAGCATCATACATTGCTTTTGGGGCTGATGAGTTATGGAATGCAACCATTTTTGCTAAGTTAAAGATAATGGCGTATAAAACCGAAGAGGATTGGAAATCAAATAGAAGAATTATTGCTTTGGTTTTGACTAGAGTTACGACATCTGATATATCAACAATGATTATAGATAGCATCATATTTTACCCACTAGCTTTCTTTGGTATTTTAAATTTAAGTGTTGTCCTAAATATGATATGGATGGGCGCTTTAATGAAAATTATTTTAGCAATATTTAATTCTCCATGGTATATAGTTTATAGATTGCTAATCAAAAATGTAAAAAGAGATTTTTAATTTAAAATATATAATTAATATAATTTAATAAAATTAAATCCTAGTTTATCGCATGTATGATAATATTTTAATTCTTTTATTGTTTTAGAATAGACGTTTAATGCATTACTATTGTAACTATCTGATACCTTCATAAAAGATTTATAGTATTTAACCAAATACCCTGCCATATTAATTGTATTGTTTTGGATTGCTTGAGCAAAGAAATTCTCTTCAAAACCAATTCCATTAACCAAGTATACTGCGTTTAATGTCTTAGTAACAACAGCGTTATTACTTGTTAATCCGACTAAAACAGCCCCACCATATTGATTTATTATCTCTAAAATGCCGCTAAATCCCCCTATAGCATTTAAATTATATTCTAAAGATTCAGTCAAGTTGTATTTTCCATTAATATACATAATTGAATATGAAGGATTCATGCTAATAGTTCCGTTTTGCAAATAGGTTGCATTATATGGTATTATATATGGATTTGTAATTGGCGCCTCAAAGAAATCATAATAAAAGCTTATAGGATAATTTGCATTTATAAGTAATGAGGAATTTAATAAACCTTTTTCATAGGAACTCTCAGAGAATTTTTCATCCAAAAATGCGTATTGATTAAAATATGAAAACGTTTGCTTTGCAATAGTTATACCTGATTGAGCAGATGATGCTATTTCTCTTCCATATTTATAATTTAAAATTGATGTATAGTTTATATAATAATTAGATGCTTCTTGATAATATATGCCTGTAAATCCTGGAATTAATATTGGTTGAGTATCAATTAAATTAGATTTCATATTAATTATTTTTCCAGAAATTAAGGGATTAGAACTATTTACCCAAAGCATTAATACACCAGATATATCCCATGTGAAATATGGGCTTTGCATCATTTCTTCAGCTAGAATTAAATTGCTTATAGTAACAGATAATGTTACGTTACTTCCTAATGCTAATAGTGGAGTTAAATCTATATAGTAGGGCATATGGAATGAAAGTGTATTAATAGATGTTAAAGGTTTCCAATAGAATAAATTGATTCCTCCAGTATAAATTGTCTCAAATGGATTTAAAACACCAGCTAATTCGTTGTTGTAATAAACTTCTATATTTCTTATCGCTGGTTCATTAGCGTACCAAAATTCGTCGTTTTCTCCACCTTCTTCAAATAATAACAACATAGATTTTTCGGTCCCATTGGGTATATTTAATGATTGCATAGCAATATCCTTATTAGGTGTTAAAACTGTGTATGAATACCCAAAACTATTAGTAAATAATGGTATGAAATAGTTGGGTAAATTACTTGGTGGACTACCATTATAAAGATATAGAGTTACGTTTACTAGATAATAACCAGTTATCCCTATTTTAGGTACAATATAGTTGGGCAGCACTATTTGAAATTCAACTGGCCCAGATAAAAGTCTTTCAAATAAAGTCAGATCTACTTCCGATGTGGAATTTAGAATTTCTTGTGTTGACCCCCAAAATATTGGAGTACCATTAGCAAATATATAAAATGCCCTATCATACTGAGTTCCATTATGCTCACTTATTGAAACGTTCATAAGTATTAAGCTGTAGTTTCCTCTTGGTATATTAATTATTTTATTATAAGGTATCATTCCACTTTCTCCAAAATATGCGTTCGTTGCTATATTAATGACAGTTGGGGTAACGTTTGGAGGAATAATATTGAAAGCTTCAAATGAATAATAACCGTCATTTCCATTCATTCTTTTAATAATTGAAGAAGATATTGTAATGTTTGCAATCCTTTTTCTATATAAATTACTATTAACTTCTGTATGACCTAAAGGCGAAATATTTATCAACAATAAAGGGATTAAAATTATTATAGAATATACTATTATCCTTCTCATTTTACCATCCTCCTCATAGCTAATGCTATACCTCCTATAATTATACCTATAATACCAACTGTCAAGCCTGAAGCACCTACTACATAAGATGTTGAGCCTTTCTTACTGGCTGCAAGTGTCGTTGAATTTACGGAACTTATCATTTTTTCTAAGTTATTAACTAGTGTTGTCAAGGTAGAATTGAAATTAGATGATGCTGTGTTAATTTTGTTGTTTAATAATGAAACATTTGATAATATATAAGATTGGAGTTGAGATGATGCTGTGTTAATTTCTTTTGATAAAGTATTTTCTAAATTATCAATAAGCAAGCTTTGGTATAATAAATGATAGTTATTATAAATTTTTGCACTAATATTATAAGATAAACCATTATTTAAAATAATAGTAACAATGTATGTTCCATCAGGCATAGATGTTGAATTGAACGGAATGGCCAATTCTAACATTCCGTTCGCAATTTTATAGGTGTAATTAATGGGTATGCTGTCAAGTAATACTTGTACTGGTGTAAAGTTATTATTTGATAAATTAATATAAACATAATTTATAGCCTGCGTTACATTGATAGGATAGACAGATACAACCTTTGGTAATGTTACATTAGATAAATGAGTAACATTGTATTCATTTAACCCACTTAAAACAATTTTACTGTTTTCCTGCGAAAATGCGTATATAAGATTTTCAAATACAGAATTTACTATGTTAGCATTGCTATTAATCAACGAAACACCAACTACTCCAGGACCTATATTATCGTTTAACAAACTTATATTAGAATCTTCAGCCATTATTCTGTTTATTTGAGATCCGATTATCTTTACTGTTGAGTTTGCTATAGTTAAATTGTTTATTACACTATTTTCTATGAGTAATGATGCATTTTTAATAATCAAACTATTAGAATACACCCCTTCTATACTATTACCAATAACGGTTCCCATAGGTAAAGAAGTATAATTATTTTGGTTAATAATTAAAGAGCCTATGAAAGTATAAGGCTCTAGATATATATTATAAGGAGTAGATACTTCATCATTGCCATTAGCAGCTTCTCCTGATACAGTAACTGACCATGGACCTGATAATTCCATAGAACTTAAACCTGTAAATATTCCGGGACTGCTTAATGAAGGTAACTGTAATATTCCATACCATTCGTTTAATGATGAATTATATTGTAATGGTATTCCAACTGTGAAGCTATAATCTAATAATCCTGAATAGTATTGATCAGGTATCAAAGTTGCAGTAAATGTTCCATATTTAACTTCTGTTCCGTTTTGATATGTAATATTTGCAAATACTTTTATATATTGTCCTTCATATGCTGTAGAAACCGATTCTATATTAGTATTTAATGTAGAGGGGGAAACGTAGAATGATTGATTCGCATAACCAAATAATGGACTTATAGCTGTTGATTCGTTAGAAATAAAAACTACATTGTAAAATCCGGAAGTTAAATTGGATGGTATTGTGAAAAATCCTGTTTGGAAGCCTGAAGATGTGGGTTGTAATGGAATCTGAGCGACTAAATAATTAGATAAATTATATATGTTTGCATATATGTTGCTTGTAAACATACCAAGACCAATTGGATCAATTGCTAAAGCAGCAAGAATAACTGTTTCTCCTGGTGAAGCACTTGGCAATCCATCATTTACTGGTGTTATGACAAAGCCTTCAATTGCCTCTCCAAAATATTCATAAGTATAGACATTTCCTTGCGATGAATTCACCATTAATATATAAGATCCTTGTGGGTCAGGATAAGGTAGAATCATTTCTCCATAATATATGCCTCCTCCTTCTGAAATTAAAGGTGTACTATAATAAACAACTCCATTTTTAATTAAATATGCATTTAATGATAAATTGTCGTCAGGATTACCATTTGGCAATGTAGCATATACTTCCACATAAAATGGGTAATTAGCAAACAATGGAGGACCATAAGGATATGGTGCTGGCGTTGGAGGTGATATTATAGCTAGTCCTACACCTACATCAATATCTGTTGCCCCCATACCCACTAAATTACTATTTGAAGTTCCATTTACTACTATTGTCCATATATTTGGAGGCATACCTTGCGTAATGTTTACATTCCCTATCCAATACTGACCATTAAATTCTAATGGTATTTTTTCTAATAAACCGTTAGATGTATAGATATATGCATTAAAGTTCCCTGCTGTAACTAAAGAACCATTTTGATAAGTTATATCCGATATTATTTCAAAAGATGTATTATACATATACCATGGATATTGTGCACCATTTTGATAAGTAGTTACAGATATTTCTAAATGAGCTTCGCTAATAATATTTTCAATTGCTTTAGCTAGCAAACCGGCATTAGGACTGCCTAATCCTGTTACTAAATTATATCCTGAATTTGCTGAATAATAACCATTATATCCAAAATTTATTTGGTGAAACGCCATATCATATAAAGTTTTATTTTCATATATTTTATATAATAATGGATTTAGTAATCCTAAACTAGTATTGAGATATCCATCAATATCTGCTGTCACTCCGGCCCATAATGGTGATGCTAGGCTAGTTCCTCCAATTACTTCTAAACTTCCATCAACAAACTCGACAAAGCCTGTATAGGGATTTGCGTCAGCTGCTACATCTGGAACAGCTCTATAAGTTCCTGTAACAATTCCTAATTGATACCATGGCTTTGGTATTAATGTGGAATACCCTCCTGTCGAAGCAACTTCACTTGTTCCATAAAGTGGTGAAACCGACCATGCATTTTCATATCCATAAGTACCGGTTGAGTTCAAATCAGATAAATAACCTGAAGTTATATTAACAAATAATGAAGTTCCTCCTACTGCTGTTACAAATGGTGATGTTGATGGAAATGAAACTCCCCCGTATAGTTCTGGGGTACCTCCGTAAGCGCCCTCATCTCCGCTAGATGCAAAGAACGATATTCCTTCTGCACTACCTAATGCAAAATAATAGTCTGCATATGCATAGCCTAAATTAAATTGGGCTTGCACATAATATGGATCTGACGTATAGAAGCCCGTTAAAGCTATCGTATTTTCTGATGCACCCCAACTCATTGACACAACGTTTGCCAAATCCAAGCTTACTACATAATCTATCGCCTCATACAATGCATTTGCTGGATTAGATGTTACTAACAAGTAAATGTGAGCATATGGAGCCATTGTTTGAGCTGCTTCTACGTCTAAAGCAGTTTCTATATCCCAACCTGTTCCAATTCCAATACTTGGATGATAAGGACCTATAGGTATTAAAGTTAAGTTTACTGAGGGAAGCCCAAACATAGAATCAAATTGATATAGATCTTGATAAATTAGTGGATCTCCATAGGCATCTATTATAGCTATTGATGATCTATTGCTGTATTTCATTATATTGGTTACATTATATGCCCCTTCAAAGTCTCCAGGGGTGTAATATGTTATTGCACCCGCCATTTGATCTTTTTTAAAATCATTAAATAGTTTATAACCAGAACTATTTAAAGGAACAAAGTATTTATTTATTATTTTTCCCGATAAGAGATAAGGCGGTTTAAATTGAGTAAAATTATTTAATCCAAATATTAAGGTATTTGAGAGTATAGATGGTATTTTTGGATTGTTATTAGGAGCGTAATAAATTACACCATTGTAGCTTTTATAAAGAACTAAATTTGTTTCAAATACCTTCTCTACTAAATAAGCTGGACCTTCAGCCATAATTGAAAATCTATCAGGACTTTGGTAAGTAATTATGAATCCTTGCGATTTTAAGTAATCTATTACATTATTAAATTCTTGTAAAGGCGGAGAAAACGTATTTAAGACTTCATTTCTATTTAATGGCTTAATTTGTTTGTTTGCCACCTCTTGAGATAAAAATAGTAAATAACTATAATTTTGAGGAGGGAAGAATACTGAAAAACTAATCATTGTATTATCTGGTAATTGACCCAAATATGTGCCGTTAAGTGAAGGGCCATAATAATATGTACTGTTATTAGTTGCTTTATTTGATACTGCAAATGTCAAAGGACCAAAAATAGATAGGATGAAGACAAATATAAACACAAAAGAAGAATATTTAATTAGTTTCTCAAAAGTTTTACCCACAATAGTTCACCAGACGATTTTATTTATATTATTTAAGTTTAATAAATCTTTCTAATTAACAAGAAATGTTAAATAACAAATTGATCTTTAAAGGACTATCTCAAGCTTAATTTTATACTAATGCAATATTTTTTAAGTCAAACAAAAGATTATAAATTGGTGAATGAATTGGTAATGAAGTTTATAGAGAGACTTGAGAAATGTAACAAACTATTGCAAATAGCTCTTGATTTCACTGATATAAATCCTGCAATTAAAATTGCATCAAGCATTGATAGAAGAGAAAATTTAATCTTAGAAGCAGGAACTCCTCTTATAAAATCTTATGGAATTAATTCTGTTAAATTATTGCACTCGTTGAAAGGTAATCATCTCGTTTTTGCAGATCTAAAAATTATGGATGTAGGATCTTTGGAGGCTAACCTTGCATTCAGTAATGGAGCTGATGCTGTATCTGTATCAGCTGCAACTAATATAGAAACGATAAAGGAAACGGTTGAGGAAGCAAATAAATGGGAAGGAGTCGTTTATGGAGATCTTATTGGAGTTGAAGATATTCAGAAAGGTATTGAAAAACTTAAAAACGCAAAAGTTCATGTAGCTTTACTACATATAGGAATTGACGTTCAAGTTAAAATGGGTGTTACAGCTGGAAATTATGCTCAATTAATAAAAAAAATAAAGGATAGCTTTGGAGGAATAGTTGCAGTAGCTGGAGGTATCAAGCCTGAAGAAGTACCTTTAATTTCATCTGCTGGAGCTGATATAATAATAATAGGAGGAGGTATAACTAAAGCCAAAGATCCTTATGAGGCAACTAATATAGCTATTAAAAACTTAAATTCAAAATGTTAAATTATTTAAAACTTTACAATAAAGTTTATATTGGAGATTAAAGTGAAAAAGGGTATAATGGTAGGCTTTGGAAATGTTGGAAAAGCTTTAGCTAAGGAACTTATTTCTCTTAACAAGATTGAAATTATAGCTGTGATAACGTCAAAGGGAGTCTATAAATTAAAAAATAATTGGAGATCAGAGTTAAACAATTTAGCAAATGAATATCCAAGAGGAAATAGAGAGAAAATCGATATTTTAGATTTAATTAATGAATTCATTCCAGATATAGCCTTTGTAACAATTCCTCCCTCATATTATAATGGAGAACCTAATCTATCAATATACAATACGTTGATCGATAACAATATTAATATAATAACAGCAGACAAAACAGGACTTGCTTTAGAATTTAGCTCTTTGATGAAGAAAGTTAAAAACAATAAATTGTTCTTTGGATATAGAGCAACAGTAATGGCTGGAACGCCAGCCATTGATGTGGCAAAAGGACTTAGAGGGAGAAATCTAAAAGGGATTAAGGCTGTGTTAAATGCAACAACAAATTATATCCTGAGTTTAGTTGAAAGCGGATACTCAATGCAAAGTGCTATAGATAAAGTAAAAGAATTGGGTTTGGTTGAGCCAGATCCAAAAATTGATATAGACGGTTATGATGCAGCTGCAAAACTGAGTATAATATTAAACACATTAGATATAGAATCTAACATAAATGAAATCAAGAGGGAATCCCTACTAAATATTAATGAGGAAAAAATTAGAAAAACTTTGAACGAAGGAAAAAGGATAAAATATATTGCTTATTTTGATGGTAACAAAAAAGGCGTGCATTTGGAAGAAATTGAAATGGATTCTCAACTTGCTAGAGTTTCAAAAAATTATAACTGTATCATATTTAATGTAGATAATGATACAATAACTTTAACAGGACCAGCCGGACCAGCTATTTCTACTGCTAAATCTATGATAACAGATGTGCTAGAATACTTAGAAAAAGATTAATCTCTTTAATTATACTGCAGATTTGTAAAATTATACTATTTTTAATAGATTTCACCTATTTTAATTTAAACATAAGAACATAAAATTATTAAGGTAAAATATTAACATTATTTTAGGTGGTATATTGGAAACATATAAAGTATTAGGCTTAATAGGTCTTTTGCTAATCTTATTTGTAACAGTTATATTTTCTATCTTTATGTTATTTGGATTTTATTACTATTATGGATTTATGGGAATGATAGGATATTATAGACATTATTATATTTATAGATATTCATTTATGATATTTCCAATAACAATAGGAGCATTATCTATAATATTTGCAACAATTGGGATTTCTATAAATGATAGGATTGCGTCTGGAATTTTGTTAATACTATCTGCCTTTATATCTATACCAATTGCTTTTGGAGCATTTGGAATAGGCTTCATTTTATTGTTATTATCAGGAATACTTGCGTTAATAAAGTAAATTTTTATTTAATGCTAAAATAATTTATAAAACGCAATAATTTTTTATGATTACTTATGCTTTATAATTTTCAATAATAAAAAAATATATACTCTAACGAATACATTAACTACAAGGTAGAGAATTATGCCAACTAGTAAAGTTATGAGTTTAAATGAGGCTGTCGATCTTATAAATAACGGTGATTTAATTACAATTAGCGGAATGACATTTTTTAGAAATCCTATGAGCTTTATAGCAGCTTTAGTTAATTCAAATAAAAAAGACCTATCTTTTGTCGATAGAGAACCAGGATTTGGATTAGATGTACTGACGGCAGCTAATAAGTTGAAAATGATTAGGGCTGCAATGGCAACATTTGAACACTTTGGGCTATCTCCAAGCGTAAGAAAGGCTGCTGAAAGAAAACAGGTAGACTATTTAGAAGATACTTGCGGAGCAGTAATAGCTGGATTGAGAGCAGGAGCTCAAGGAGTTCCTTTTATGCCAGTTAGGGGTGTAATAGGTTCCGATTTGGTTAAAATACATGAAGAAAGAAATACATGGAAAATTATAAAAGATCCATTTACTAATGAAGACATTGCAATTATAAAAGCAATTGAACCAGATGTAGCTGTAATTCATGTTCATATGAGCGATGAGTATGGAAACGCAGTTATATTGGGTCCCAGATATGAAGACGAGTTAAAAATAAGGGCTGCCAAGAAGGTTATAATAACAGCTGAAAAGATTGTAGATAAAGAAGAACTAAAGAAAAGAAATGCAGAAACTTTATCTTCTACACTAATTCACGCTACAGCAGTAATAAATGCAAAAAATGGTGCATGGCCAACTGCTATGTATACTATGTATGAAGCAGACTATAAGGCGATAGAAGAGTATTATGAATATGCAAAAGAAGGAAGAGCTATGGATTGGATTAAAGCCAATTTAATCAAAAGGTGGTATTAAATGTCATCTAGACCGACTGATATAATGATTAAATGCCTAGGAAGCTTTATAGAAAATAATGAATACGTTTATCATGGGTTAGATAGTATACTACCTCAGCTTGCAATGGTTTATGCAGCAAAATATTTAAAGAAAGACTTCATATGGCACAGCGTTGCAGAACCTTTTTTAATTGATCCATCAAAGTTAAGGGTAAGACCTTCTACAGGAGATCCATACTCCGAGCAGGAAGGTATTGCAACATTAACAACCATAGATGCATTTGATATTGCAGCTAAAGGAAAAATGGATTTAATGTACTTTGGAGCAGCTCAAATAGATGAAGAATCAAACATAAACTTAACTGTTATTGGGAGCTATGAAAAACCAAAAGTAAAGCTTCCAGGAGGGGCTGCTACAGCATATCTTTACCCTATAGTTAAGAAGATAGTGATATGGGCGAGACATGATCCTAGGGTATTAGTGAAAAGGGTAGATTTTATAACAGGTAATGGAAGTTTAAGGATTAATAACAATCTAGGCACATACTTATGCACAAACAAGGCATTAATAGAGTTCAAAAAAGGAGGACCAATTTTAAAGGCTCTTATTCAAGGATTTGATGTAAAAGATGTTATTTCTAGCACAGGTGGAATGAAAATACAGGTACCAAATAAAGTAGACGAAATAAAAGCATTAAATGATGAAGAGCTTAGAATAATTAATCAAGCAGATCCCTATGGCTTAAGATATGAAGAGAATTATGGCTGAGTTGGTGAATTTTAATGGAAGATGTTTTTTGTAGAATTATAAAAGGTGAGGAAAAATCTTATACAGTTTACTCAGATAATAATGTTATAGCTATAATGGATATTTATCCCATGTCAAGAGGACAAACCTTAGTTATACCTAAAAAGCATTTTGTATACTTTTATGAAATGCCTGACGAATTAATTTACAGTTTCTATAAAGCTGTAAATATGGTAAGTAGGGCAATGATTAAGGCATTTAACCCAAAAGCTATAGCATTAATTGCTAGAGGACTAAGGGTTCCTCATTATCATTTAATATTGATTCCAGTGAGGGAAGGGGATATTACAGATAAATATTTTTCAGTTATGGATGCATATCAGGGCTTCCCTAAAGTAAGCCCTGATAACCTTCAATCAAGGCTTGAAGATTTTAAATCTTTAGCATTAAAAGGAAGGGTACAAGTTAAGGAGGAAGATTTGATAGAGGACATGAACAAAATCAAAGAATCTTTAAATTCTTAGTTGTGGCGGACCCGGGGGGATTTGAACCCCCGACATTCGGCTTAGGGGGCCGACGCTCTATCCTGGCTGAGCCACGGGTCCAATTAGGACCACTAGGCCCCAGCATCCCTCTCGGTATGATGCCAAAAGTTTAGTTTGTAAATAAAATTTTAAAGCTTTACTAATCTTTAATATATTGCCTTATAATTTCTTTAGCTCTCTCCAAGGCTTTTTCTATGTTTCCTTCTTTAACGTATTTTTCATAGATCTCATCTTTTTCTACTTCAAAATATAAATTATATCTAAGCTTAGGATCAATAATTTTTTCTTTCATATATCTTTTTAATTCCTTCATTGAATCGTAAAGCGTCTTAATTTCTATATCATTTTTTAAACAACTTTCTATTTTTTCTAAGCTTCTTCTCGCAGCAATACCAGTATAGCCTAAGCTTGTTGTAGCAACTTCCAAATATTCATAAAGTTTTTTCCTAAACGGTACTATTACGTTACCTTTTGAAGCATCTGTTGCATTATTTATTAATTTTCTTTTCTTTTTAGCAATTTCGTATATTTCATTATTAATTTCATTATTATTTGTAGCTATAACTATTAAATCGTTTTCCTCAATTAACTTTTCTAAATCTTTTGGATCTTTTATTTCAAAATTTACTAATTTTACCTTTCTATTATTTTTTATTTCATTTATATCTTCGCTGAAATAAGAAGCCACTATAGTAACATTTGCACCAGCATCCAAAAAGGTTCTAGCTCTTCTATTACCTACTTTACCCCCACCTATTACCAAAACATTAAAATCAGAAAAATCAATATATAATGGTATGTAAGTCATTTAAATTCCACCTTTTTTCTATTTCATTATAGTCCAAAAAGCATAAAGGCTCGTCTCCCCAAAAATCTTTGTTAACAACTTTTGCTCTACCCCTACTGCCTCCACCACATATCTTTTTAAATAAACAAGAAGAGCATCTTTCTCCTCTCAAGTTTTCCGACAAATTAACAAATTTTTCAAGGTTTTTATTGCTTAAGTTAAGAATGTCCTTCAACTTTTGCTCTCTTAAATCTCCTATTATATAGTCTTCAATAAATTGACATGGTCTTACAGTTCCATCAGGATAAATACTAATTGTTTTCCTTCCGCAATCACCTTGAGCTTCTATCATTTTAAGGTATTTAATAAAATCATCCTTATTATTAGCAATCTGATCTGCAACATATATTCCAATAAAGTTTCCCCTAACAAGCTGGATTTCTAGCTGAGTCTTGTATTCCTTTGCTTTCTCTATGAGCTCTTTTGAGAGTTTAATTAATTGATCCTTTGTAGGTAGATCTGAAACTATATTAACAGCTCTCCCAATAGTATCTAAAAGATATAATGATACTCTTTTGGCTTTAATTTTCGCAGCAAAGTCTATCATCTTAGGTATTTCTAATACGTTATATTTTGTAACAGTAGTCCTTATTCCTACATCTATTCCATATTTGATTGAGTTTTGGATACCCTTTATAGTTAACGAAAATGCGCCTTCATAACCCCTAAACTTATCATGATACTCAGAGTTTATGCTATCAAGCGAAATGCCTATATAATCATACCCAAGTTCTTTTAATTTTCTTGCATTTTCTTCTGTTATCAATGTTCCATTACTGCTTAAACCCAGTTTAGGCCTTTTTTTATTAGATAAAATTTCTGATAATTCCCAAAATTCTTTTCTGTATAAAGGCTCTCCACCTGTAAAAATTACTAAAGGGATCTGCAAATTCACTATTTCATTTGCTACCTCAATTAACTTTTCTCTGCTTAATTCTTCCTTTGTACTTTTTGATGAAGCATCTATATAGCAATGTACACAATTTAAATTGCATTTATACGTTATATTCCAGAAAATAACAGGTCTTAATTCGTTAGAAAAATTCGACGGTTTTTCTTTATTATAATGCCCTTTTATCTTTGATGATACAGTTCCTTCTCCAGTTACCATAACACTTATAGGAATCATCTGACCACACCTGGTTTTAAATCGGCTAAGCTATATATGATCATAAGGTCTTTTGGTTTACACTCTCTTTTAAGAATATTAGCCATATCCTCTATTTTCTTTTTATCTACAGCGTGAACCATAGAATAGCTTACATGCTTCCATCTACCCTCTGGTATGGATTGCCTTAAAACAACATGAGTTGAAAAACTCATTGAGGCAGCGCATTCACATATTGATTCTTCATTTCCATTGGGTTCCATTACTATCATTCCATTTTCCTTAAATCCAAGTTTTTCTCCATCTAAAGAAGCCCCTGGATCGGCTAAAACCCCTTTATCTAGTAATTCTTTTAATATGTATTCAAGCTCTTCCTCCTTTAAATTATATTTCTTTAAAACAAACTCATAAGGTTTCTCATTTATAGGAAGGCTTTTTACAGATAATGGAAGATCTTTATCAACGTTTAAATCTTTTAATAAAGGAACTCTTTCCCGCAATAAAGCGTATTTCCCAGCTTTGGATATACCGTTTATAATATCATACTTAACGCTTAATTTATACGTTCTTTTAGAAAGCAAAACAACATAGGATTTTGAATTAGACTCTCTAGTCATTCTTTCTGCTAAATTAATCAATTCTTCATTGCTAGCTCTTTTAGCTACTATCCAAACATTATAAATTGGGTGGTTTCTCAAATAGCTGTGAGTAACAAGAGGATCTTTCATAGCTATTTCGGCTAACTTTTTATAATTTTCTCCAGAATCAAATGCTATTAAAGCAGCTTCATTACCTTGTGCCCTAAAATTGTAGTAAAAACCTATTCTCTTTATTATGCCTTCTTTTTTTAAATTATTTATTCTTTCTAATAGATCTTCCAGCTTTAATCCTAATTTATTAGCTATATCGTCATAAGGCCTTGTATGTAAAGGAAAATCATATTGTAATTCCATTAATATTTCCTTATCTATTTGGTCCATATAATCACCCTAAATTAAATAATTTAAATTGTATTTATTTAATAACTGTTCATAATCCCCAGGATTATATAAACATGAAGGATCTTCGCTTAGCGGATCTCCAGAATATGCAAATGATCTGGCTCTGCTACCTCCGCATATATTTTTGAACTCACATATTCCACACTTCCCTTTTAGCTGAGAAGATCTCAATTTTTTGAAAAGTTCAGAATTCCTGTAAATATCTACTATACTTTTATTTTTTATGTTTCCCGCTGGATAAGGCAAAAATCCACTAGGATATACATAGCCATCATGAGATACAAATATTATTCCTTTACCATCCCTGGTTCCATGGGTTTCAGCCTTACTTTCTTGATTTGGTTCTCCCATTTTTTCTCTTAGCCTGCTCACAAGTTCATAATAAAGCTTTCCATGATTTATTGCTTTTTCATGATCTATACCATTTTTTTCTAAATATCTGTAAAGCCATGCTACCCTTCTAAATATTGGTCCTTCCGAAGTCCTTATTGTTATATTATATTTACTTGCCTCATATAAAAAAGATGAAACGTCTTCCCATTCATCCTTAGTTAAATCTTCTTCAAATTTACCTCTTCCAACAGGTATTAAATAAAAAACTTCCCATACCTTTACTTTCAATTTGTTTATTAACAAATCCATCATATCGGGAAGTCCTTCTACAGTTGATCTCATAACAGTAGTGTTTATTTGTACCTTTATTCCTTTTTCACTTATTTTCTTTACAACTTCAACTGATCTGTCCCATGTACCTAAGATTCCCCTAATTTTGTCGTGTATTTCTCTATATGGAGAATCAATGCTTATAGATACGGAAGATACATTATATTTTAAAATCTTTTCTATAGCTTCATCATTTAATAAAGGAGTTACACTTGGAGATAACGCAACAGTTATCCCTTTATCTTTAGCATAACTTATTAGATCCCATATATCTTTTCTCATTAATGGGTCTCCACCAGATAAAACCAGTATGGGAGATGGTTTTCCAAACTCATATATTTGATCAATTAACTTTATACTTTCCTCATGACTTAATTCGTTAGGCAGAGGTTTTGTTATAGCTTCTGCTCTACAATGTTTACAAGCAAGCCCACAGGCCTTAGTCGTTTCCCAAAATATCAATATGGGCTTTTGATCCATAGGCCATTCTCTATGACTCATAGTTTACCCCATAACTTTTAATACTTTCTAAATAAATATTAAATTGTATATGTTTATATAGACACGTATAATTAGTTACATAGATTTCTGTCTCATTTTTATTATTTCATCTGATATCAATTTTAGAATTTTCCTTTTGTTCTCCTTTTTTAATATAACTACCCTCTTCGTTTGTTCGTACCACAATTTAGGATATTTCTTTTCTTCAACTATTGGATTTAATCCTAATTTCTTTGCTGCCATTACTATTTCTTCAATGCTAGGCTTTACTATGGCTTTATTTTTTGATATCTTCCTACCTTTATTTTTTGACAAGCTTGAATCTAGATAAGAAGGCCAAATAATGTATTTATTTTCTTTAGGCATGGAACATAACCTACTCTGCCTGTTGCATTAACTGCTTTTTTCTAATAGATAATAACTTTACTTCTTTTCTGAGCCAAAGTTCCATTAATGGGCATGTAGATGGTTCATAATATCCCCCTAACCCACACTCATCAATATGAGGACATGTCGTACAAGGAATATCCAAAATTGAAGATAAACTAATGTTTAGCAATTTGGATTCAATTGGCTTTTCTGTTATAAATAATCTATAAGTCCTTCTGCCATTAACGATTACTTGTTCCCTTTTAATTAAACCCTTCTTGGCCAATCTTAATACAAGCCTTGATCCTTCCCTACTATCTAATCCCATCATTTTCCATAGTTCGCTTTGCAAAACACCATCTTTATGATCTTTTATGGTTTCTAATGCAGCCTTTTCTACCTCATCCGAATTACGCGGCAATCTATCATGCACCTCAGTTATATTAGTCTAGTTTTTAGATACACTACTCAATAAATATAGGATGACTAAAAGATTTATATCTTTAGTATTTCGTGTATTAATAATGCATTAATTAATCTTTTAAAATTCTTTTTTATTAATATAACATAAAAATTTTATTAAAAACATTTTATTAAAAAGTTAAGTAATCTTCTTATAATTAAAACATTTTATTATCCCCTAGCTTAATTTGTAATATATGATTAAATGCAGAGGTGAGCATAAGTGGAAAATTCAGTAAAAGAGGCAAAAAAGATTTTAGATGAAACAATAGAGTTGGCAAAAAGAATATATGGAAAGAAATGGATGAGAGAATTAAATTCTATAGAAGATAGATTTGGTGGAGACCCTTATGATGTTTTAGAATTTCTAAGAAAAGAGGCTGAATCAAAGGGAATTAAAATAGAAAAAGCGCAAAATGAAAATAATGTAAAATAATTTTTCTTATATAATGTTAGTTTTTGAAAAAAATTATGGCATAGCAAATTGTTTAATTATTATATATAATATAAAAAAGTTGACATTAAAAAGGCTTTAAAAATGTAATTCTAGTATACCTTTACCTATTATATATGTTAAAGCATAAAATTTCATTATAAACTTATACATTGTTTCAATTATGTTAAAGCATAAAATATACCAGTATTACTCTTACTAAAAGGGCATTATAGTTAGATAGGGGAGGTATTATTGCCGGTTCCATCAAATAAAAAATTAGAATTACTAGGCAAACCTAAAAACATGATATTCAATTATATTTTGATAAGCGTTGAAAATAAAGGTTTAAGATTAAAGATAAATAGTAATGTTTATGATAGTAGATTCAATTTAATTGGTAAGATAACTGATATAATAGGTAATGTGAATAAACCTTATGCTGTTGTGAAACCAATAAAAGAAAAAATTAACTTTAATGATGTTTTCTTCGTTGAAACAAAGAAATATGGGAACCGGCATAATAAGAGGTGAAACTTATGGAAAGATGCCCTGTATGCGGATCAAGAGATTTGGTAACAACACCTGAAGGTAGGATTGTTTGTCAAAGATGCGGTACTGTAATAGATGAAAACATATTTATAGATAAACCCGAATGGAGATCTTATAATGAAAAAGGAATACAAAATACAAAAGGTGTTGAGAGAGCTTCTCAGGGAACGACTTATTTAAGACATGATAGAGGAGATGGAGTCATAACTTTTGTGCCACCAAAAGCTAGAAACCACATAAAATCACTAAATAATAGAAGAATAAGTATGAAACATGCTACATCGAGGCAAGAAATGCCAAGGATTGCATTATTTGTCTTAGCTAATAAGGTAAGCGATTATTTTAACTTGTCAATACATGCTAAGGAGACGTTAGGATATATTCTTCATAAATATGTTGAAAAAAATGGAAATTCCGTGGGAAAAGACAAGGAAGCTATAGTAGCTGCAGCCCTTGCAAAGGTTGTAGAAGTTTATAATTTAAACATATCACAATCAGAAATAGAAGAATTTATGGGAATAGATAACAATAAAATTTGGGAAGGGAAAAAGAAGCTTAATGATCTGGGTATATTACAAGAATTTAGGTATATAGAATCACAAAAGGCAAATTATATTGACAATAAAGAAAGAATGCTAACAAGGGTAGTAACTTATATAAACAGAATTGTTTCTACATTAAATTTAGATCAGCAAATTATTGAAGAATCTATAAGATTTGTCAATAATTCTATAATGTCTGGCAAAACATTATATGGTAAAAAGCCGGAAGCAATTGCAGCAGCAGCGGTTTATTTAACATCTAGACTTAATGGCTATGATATAAGTCAAAAAGAAATAGCAAATTCTGTATCGATTAAAGAGTCTACCGTCAGAAAACTTTACAAATTCCTCATAGGAAATATGGCAGTCATAGTCTATCTATAACTATATTATTACATTTTCTCCTTTTAAACTTAAAACGCTAGTATTACCTTTTGGTGTAAAAGTTGCAAATAATATTAATTATGGCTGCATCAATATTTATCGCATTAACAACGATTTCCATAATATTATATTATAATTCGAAAAAAATATTATTACAAAAAAGAAAAATTCCTAATAACATATTAAAAGATTTATATTTGAGCCTAATAGAATGGTATGTAAGAACATCTAAAGATAATTATTCTGACTATGCTCAACTATTATTAGCAAACAAAGATAACATAAACATACTAAGACTTAGTAGAATTTTAAGGAACATTAAATATTGTCCAAAGGATTCAGAAAGCTTATCTTTATATCTTAGCAAATTAGGTCTTTATGAAGATGTAATAATGCTATCATCCAAAGGCTGCAGTATTTCATCTTCTGCACTCATGGAATCTAGGAATGCATTGATAGCCTTAGGAATAACAAAATGGGAGCAAGAGGCATCCAAAAAACTAGGTAAAGATTCAATTTTATCTAATAAAGTCGATTTAGTTTCAATATATTGCTCTAAAAACAAAATTCATGTGTTTATAAATGATAATGAGATAGAAATACCCCCTAAAGGATCTGAATGGAGAATTGGAGATCCAAGAGAAGGGCTTGAACTGCTATTATCATCAGCTAAACCTTCAAAGGTTATATACTGGGGCGATTGTGGAAAAAGCCTAGATGCATACAATAAGATTAATGCAAAGGATCTTTATTCAATAGCATTTCCTGACTCTGAAACATCTATAGTTTCAGCATATTATCATTTGCTTATTCCTTTTTCAACTACTCCAGCTAAGGCAATTTACTACATATCTCTTATATCTAAAAAAATTATTGATAGCTTAGGTATAGAATGGAAAAATATGCCGGAAGATGTTAAGAATGCAGAATATATTAAAGATATTCAAATACCAAAAATGGAAGAAAACTATTTTATAGTAACAGATAAGCCTAGACTTATATATCCTATTTGGAAGCCTTATACTTTAAAACAATTACCGTTAACCGGTAATTCATGGGATTATGCTGCGCGTGTCTCAATAGCTTCTTTAAGAGCAAGACATGGAGAAATAGCAAAAGCTGCTGTAATAAAAAGAGGGAATGAACTTGATAAATCATTACCTTATTTAATAATAGGTAACATAACAGAGAACAAAGAATTGAATAGCAATGAACCTTATCAAATAGAACCGTGGGATCTAGATTGTGTGGAAAAAATTGATAAAATAAAGTTAGATTGTGTGGAAAATAATGAAGATTGCTTATTTATGCATGGCTTAACTATATGGGAAAAAGAAATGATAAACATAGGAGCAAATATACCATGTAAAAAAGAACACAAATTCAATGACCCAAGAGGAATCGAAATAAATGAAGAATTAAATATTAAAGCTAAAGAGAAAATTGCTGAAACTTTTATACACCAAGAAATTTCAAAAAAATTAAATATATTAGGCCCATCAAAAACAAAAATTAAGGTATTGTCTACATCGAATGAAATTAGAGATCCAATTAAAGCATCAGAATCAGCATTAAAATTACTTGGGAATGAAGGTAGAAAACTTATCATTACTCCTAATGATGCTTTAGCTAAAATAATTAGTAATATAATAGATGGGATATATATAAGTGACATTAACGATTCTAATGAATGGTTCATTAATAATAAGATCGGTGTTATTTCATGGGAGAAAAACATAATGTTTCCTGAAATATCATCTATGGCTAATGATATAGTATTAATGTTTCCTGAAAGAATAATAAATAACGTCAATTATGATGGCAAAAACTATTACGACTTCTATACATATAGGACGTTAGAAATTGCATCAAAATATGGAGCTAAAACTGTATCTAGGGCTTTAGCATTATATGAAAACAAAGATTTTATTGACCTTATAGAACCTAAACAATATGTTAACATAAAGAAAGATGTAAATTATGATTATATTCTGGAGGAAGTGAATTCTTATTTTAATAAACTTTGGAAATCGAAGCCCAGACCTTACCAAGAAACCAGTATATCAACCTTTTTTAAAATGCTCAAAAACGGGAATCCCACTATAGAAATAGTTATTTTACCAACTGGTGCAGGAAAAAGTGCTATATTTCAAATAATTTCAAAAGCTCTGCAAGATTCAGGTCTAGGAGGATCAGCCCTAATTGTATCTCCATTAAAGGCTTTAATACATGATCAGGTCGAAAATGCTAAATCTAGGGGTTTTAAAACTCTATACATAGACTCTAGTGTACCTATATCAAAAAGAATTGATGCTATAAATTCTACAAAAGCCGGTTATTTGGACTTCTTATATATAACGCCCGAAAGATTTGGAACTGATATTATTGATGACATATTTGAAAAAAGTACTCCATCTTTAATTGTTTTAGATGAAGCTCATACTCTTTCTAAATGGGGTTTCAGTTTTAGGCCTAGTTATCTTTATATGGCCTCTAAATTACAAAAAATTAGAAATAATGGGTATCCACCTATTATAGCATTAACTGCTACAGCCCCAAGAGATGTAATAAATGATATATTGGAAAGCTTAGGATATGATCATAATGATGCAGAAATACATTATATTTCGTTGAATACAGAAGAAACATTAAATATAGAGTATAGCGGGAAGCCAAAAGTTTTAATTGCACCAACAATAAGAGACGAATTGAAATTTGATGTAATACCCGTTCCAGAAAAAGGAGAGGATAGGGTTAAAATTTTAGCAAGCAATGCAAAGAGCTTAATAGAATTTGCAAACAGTTTCAATGAACCATGGTTGGGTTTAATTTTTGTTCCATATGTAGAAAGCAAGAATGCATGGTGGTTCAATGCTGAAAACCTATCAAAATGGTTATCTGATGAACTTAATCTAGATATTTTATTTTATCATGGTAAATTAAATGAAAAGAAGAGAAGAGAAATAGAAAAGATCCTATCGGAATCATCAAAAACATTTAGCGGACCCAAAATTTCAGTAGTTACAAAGGCCTTTGGTATGGGAATAGACATACCTAACATAAGATGGATAATACATAGCATGCCTAGCGAAAGCGTTGAGGATTTTTATCAAGAATCGGGTAGAGCAGGAAGGGATGGAAAAGAGGCCAGAATCGTTGTCCTTTACAATCCTAATGATATAATAAGAAGAAAGTCTCTAGCTGAAAAATCAGCTATAAGAGCAAGTGGAGTTCTTAAAGTATATAATAAAATTTTGGCATACAGGTCTTTATTAGCTGAGAAAGCAAGTAAAGTAGAAATAATACCTATACCGTTAGATGTACTAACAGATGATGAGTGGGCTGCAGTAAGGTATTTAGATGTATTAAGAAACTCTGGAATACTAGATTATTCTTTAGTTAGAGGGCCGTTAAAAGCATATGAAGCTAATAAAAAAGATATAGAATTAATTTACGGATGGTGTGTTCCCATAGAAAAAGGCTATTGTTTAACAAAGGGAGGGCTAGAAAAAATAAACAATGAACTTAAACCTATAGATATTATGACAACCCTATGTGAAGTTACTAATAGTAAATATGAAGCATTAATTACGTTTGGCAAAGAAAGAAAAATATCAAAGGATTACTGCGAAAAATCAATAACAACTGATTACAACAAAAACTTAATAGCATTAATAACATTATCACCTGGAGAAAAGAGACAAGCTAAATTTTTGGACCAAGAGGTATTTAATGAAGTACTTAGATTTTCAAATAGAGAAATAGAAAAAATTGAAGAAATGCAAAAAATCATAGAAGAGGCTATTGCAATAAGATCAAGAAACGGCCCTAATAGCGTAGATCCATTAATCAAAAAAAGGGTTGATGAATATTTAAATAAAGAGGCACAAAAGCTTGACTACAAAAAAATTAAAGATTTAGGCAATATTATTGAATGTAATCCTTTAAAAGATTGTGCAAACAGAATAGCTCAAACTATAATTGACATGGAGAAAACTTTTGGCGAAAAAAATGTAACCATTGCTATTAATTCCTATGACTCTTTAGAATCAATTGAAAAGGAATATAGGAAAATAACAGGCATAACTCCAAGGTTTTCTAACCAGGCATATAAAAAGATATTAGCTTACATTAATAAGGGAAAAGAAGAAAAATTGATGGATTTTGGATACTTGGTTATCATAGCTAAAAAGAATAGTAGAAATGAAACTATGATAGATTTCCTCAGCAAATACAAATATGCAGCCTCTTATTTTTATAAGTTTTAATAAAGTTAAGGTAAGTATTACTATGCATTAGTCTCTAAGTTTATATTTAGTATAGTTAAATAGTGAAGGTGGTTTAGATGTCACTTCAGGCTTTACAGCAGGTGTTTGGATCAATTATAGCTCACATACCAGGCGTATCAGTAAATGGTGTTAGCTATTACATAGCTTTCGCTGGAATAGCTATACTGTTAACATTTGTGGTTGCAGGAGTAATAATAATGCTAGCTAAGGCGTTCAAAGCTACGTGGAATTTGACGCCATCAGGATTTTTGAAATTATTGTTAGCATTAGGAGTAGTGTTAATAATTATCGGTATTGTTGTTCCATAACAACTTTAGATTTTTCTTCTAGCAAAACGCGTTTTCTTTTAAGTATCTTTAACCTAACAAAGTCTTCCCTCATACGCTCATCTAAGACTGATGCTATGTACTTTATAGTTTTAATATAGCTTGGCAGTATAACATAATCTAAAGCGTTTATTAGCCTTTGAGTTTCCTTGAGTTCATCTATTAGTCTTAATATCGTTTCTTCGTACATGGCTAAATTAAGTATCGATGGAAGTAAGTTTTTCAGCATTATATAAGACATTGTTAAATCTGGCGAACTTCCAGGAGGAAGGGAGGGGATTGCTAAAGTTTCCATTTTAGGTGTGAAAGTAGGTGTTCTAACTGAATATAAAACTCTCATACCTGTTTTCAAGACAAAACTTTCTGGTACTGAAGACGAATACAGATTTACTTTAGCTATTCCTTCATTTACCAGACCTCTATAATAAGTTGTGAATAAATCTACAGTATTTTTAAAAACTTCATTTTGATATTTATTATAATCTTCTGCAGTACTTCTAATGTAATGCAGTAACACTTCTCTTTTTTCATCCATAACTTTTCTAACTCTTTTTATCATTGCGTAATCTCTTTTTAATCTTATTAAGTTTATTTTTGTTGGTAAAGTTCTGCGTGGATCTACACTCAATTCTAAGCTCCCCGTAATTTAATACAGCAAATATATTTAAGTTTTTAAAATTGTTATATTATTATAAGATAATATTGTTTAAAAAACTATTAATCTTTTTATTAAAACATAAAAAATGAGGAATTATGAAACTAGAGATTGGACAAGGAAAGAATCAAATAATAGTAACTCCAGAAAGCGAGGAAGATTTATGGAATTTAATGCTTATACTAAGGAAAGGAGATTATATATATACAAGAGTATTAAGAGACGTTTCAACAAAAAACTCTAAAAGCAAAGAAAGAAAACCTATCGACATAAAATTAAGAATAGAGAATGCCGAATTTCAACCTTTAACTGGTAAACTAAGAATTTTTGGAGTTATAGAAGAAGGACCGGAGAGATTTGGAGTTAAAGGGAGGCACCAATCTGCATATATTTCTTTAGGTCAACAAATAATATTGGAAAGGGAAGAAGAGTGGGATGAAAAAACTATAAACAAATTAAAGTCAAGCGGTCCAAAAGGTAGGGGGTTAATAGTTGCAATTGATTATGATGAATATGCTATTTCTCTTATAACATCTCTTGGTGTCTACAATATAGAAAGCAATAGCATATACATAAGCGGAAAAGATGATCCAAATAGAGAAAATGAAATAGATTCATTGATTAACGATTTAGCTAACAGAATTATAAATTATTTATCTAAAGAAAAAGCAAATGTTTTAATTATAGCTGGTCCTGGAAAATTAAAAGATGAACTATCGGAAAAGATAAAAAGTATGACAAATGTAAAAATAATAATAGATAACGTTTCTAATGGAGGAATAGCTGGTATTAATGAGGTTTTAAGAAGGAAATCTATTATAGATGTTTTAAAAGAATTTTCATCAATAAAGTCGCAAGAAATTCTTGATGAGTTTATGATGTACGCATCAAAGGACAGAGATATGATTGCATATACTTTAAATGAAGTCTATAATGCTGCAAAATTAGGCGCTATCGATAAGGTTGTAATTCTAGATAAACTTATTTATAGCATAGACGATAATGAAAGGTTAATAGCTGAAAAAATTATTGAATATGCAGAAAAAACTAGAGCTGAAGTTATTATAGTAACAGAGGACTCTATTGTTTATCCTATGTTATCTAACTTTGGAGGAGTTATAGCAATATTAAGATATAAAATTCCAAAGGATAGTTTAAAAAATTATAGTAATTAACTGTTAATTGTGTTTATAATAAAATCAAGAGTATTCTTATTAGATGTTGCGATTACATTGCCAATTATACTAACGCTGTTTGCATTAACATCAGAATCTTTTCCTTCAGAATTTACAACAAATCCTTTACACTCTCTTATAAACCCTATTGCAGCTGCTACATCAACGTTTCTTAACTTGCCTCTCAAATCAATAAAAGCATATGATCTACCCATACCTGTATATATTAATTCTAAAGCAGAACTTCCTAAACTCCTTATTTTTAAACCTGGTTTTCTTTTTAAAACATTAGCTAGCTTTAAAGCCTCTTCTTCTCTTTCTAAATAAGCGAATAAGATTTTTGATTCTTCTTTATTATTAATTTCAACTCTATTATTTCCCTCAAAACAGCCATTACCTTTAGAATAGGAGAAAGGTTCACCATTAAAATAAACAGGATATACAACTCCTGCTATTGAATTGCTTATGTTATCCTTATTTGGAGGTATTACAGCCAATGAAACTGAACTCCAAGGTATGCAATTTTCATAATTAATACTTCCATCTAACGGATCCAAAACAAATGTATATTTACCATTACCTATTACATTAGATTCTTCAGTAACAATTTTATAATCTATATTATAACTATTCAATGCCTCTGCAATAATTTTTTCTGATTCTAAATCTGCTTTTATAGTTTCCCCTCTAATTAATTTAATTTCATCTTTGTTACAAAAATTTTTTCTTAAATACTTAACTGATTGATATGCAACATCTATTATTAATTTTCTTAATTCTTCATTGTCATACATTTTTACTCCCATTTTTAAGAATGCTTTTCAATTTAAATTTTATTCTGCAAAATATGAGTTCGCATTTTTTCCTCCAAAAAATCTTTTATACATATAAATGTTTAATGCTGTGATTACACTATAAGATATAAATGGAACTGAAATTAATGAAACATCCATAAAAGGAGACGCTATAAAAGTCCCAATTGATGAGAATCCTAACCTTGAACCTTGATTAATACCTGATATCCTTCCCCTTTCTTCTGGTGGTACCATAGATAGCATGGCAGATTGTTGTATTGGTATCGCAATTACTCTTAATGCAGGAAAAACAATATATATTCCTATTGATACTGGAAATACTCTAACAAAAGGAAATGCCAACATTAATGGTATAGTTAAACCTCTTGTTATATATATACTTTTTAAAAATCCTATTGTCTTATCTATTTTTGGGGCTAGAAGCATAGAGAAAGTAGCTAATAAAGAAGCTATTGTTGTATAAATACCCATATGAGATCTAGTAACATCATACAATGAAATAAATATTGGTATCAGGAATGGAACTATTATGCCATTAGATAAACCATTTAATAATCCCGTTATAGAAAATTTCAAAGTCACATTACTTGATTTCATTTTAATTGATTTTGCTCTAATGCGTTGACTTTTTATCAAATATACAAAAATTAATGGTATTATACTAAATAATAGAGCCATTTCCAGCTCAAGTCTATATGAAAAAATTCCACCTATTAGAGTTCCTCCAGCTGCAGCAATATTTGCAAAAAATGAAAATATTGAAATTAAAGTAGTCCTATTTTTTCTTGAAGTAAAATCTGCAATCAAAGCATTTTGTATGGGAGCTGTTGAGCCGCCAATACCACCACCTGCCATAGCTCCAGTATTGCTTATTCCTCCAAGAATTGCAGAAATTGCTGCCGTAACTAGATTTATTTTTATTAATAAAACAAATATTGATATTACTAATAACACTGAGGACAAGAATAAGCTGTGCCTTCTTCCAATTAAATCTGCCAAATATCCAAACACGATTGAAAATAATGCTGTAGCTAAACCTGCAGAAGCATATATTATACCTAAAGTTAACAAACTTAAATGAAGATATTTTAATGCGATATACGGATAAACTATTGATACAATACCTGCAGAAACACTTCTCATAACTCTAATAGTACCTAAATAAGTAAGCGAATTTCTATAGTCATTTTTTGAGACAACATTATTTGACATTTTTTCACCGAGTATATTTATTGGGAATATGTATAAATATTTTATATTATATATGGTAAACCTTTTTCACATATTATCGAATCTTTGTTTGTTATTTTTCCAGAGCTGTCTAAAAGACCATAATAATAAGCAACAGTAGAAGACATGGCAGCAGAGCCATTTTTATTTTTAATTAATATCATCTTTTTATAATTGTTTTCATCTTTTTCTGGATAATCTGAAATGCATGCAGAAGAAATTTTTACAGTATCATAGAATCTATCGATTTTAATTGCTATTACATTAAAAGTTCCAATAAAAGCTCCGACATCTTTAATATACTTATTAACTTGATATAAAATTTTATCTATATTTTCTGTACCTTTATCAAACTTAGATACAAGGAAACCTAGTATTTCACTGTCAGTATAAAGCTTTGGATTTAAATTAACATCCTTAGATATTATATTTTTATCTACAATACCATTATGAGCTAAAGCAATTAGGCCTGTAGAGGTATGAATTAAATAAGGATGAGAATCTATAAACCCTCTAACAGGTTGACCTTCAGCAGCTAACCTGGAATGAAAAATAGCATAGTATTTTGAGTTGTCACTTAAGTTTAATAACGCTTTATCTTTAAATATCGGAGTGCTGGTTTTATAATACAATGAAATATCTGGATTTACAATAAAATATCCCCATCCAGTATCATGCTTTCTACCCCCATTAAAAATATCGTAATTTGATGCCTCAACTAGCGACTTATATAGGCTTTCTATCATGCTTTTATTTGAGTTAGAAACAAAAAGCCTGCACATACTACTCCTCCCATTTTCCTATCTTAAGTGCTAAAAATAAGTATATTAAAGTTTCAAGCAACAATATTAACAATAACGAATAGCTCATACTACCTTTAATCATATACTTTTGCAATAAAATTGATGCAGGAGTTGCAGGAGATATCATAAGAGGTAATAATGCGTATTTTGGTAAATATGTATATGGGTAATATAGGGGAGGTAGCATAGTTAATATAACGGATAAAAAGGATCCAACCCCCCAAGAGTTTCTCATATGCGACACCCTACTACCTGTCATATAAGCTAAGCTTGTTGCTGCAATCATAACAATTATTGATGTTAATATTATTAATCCTAAAAAAAGTAAATTAAATAAATTGTAGACAAATCCCAAGACTATATATAAAAGCAGTCCTGGTAACGAATACAATAAATTTCCAAACCCCATACCAAGAAGGTATTCTATTGGGGTTACATCTGCCGCTATTAAAAGCTCTTGCAATTTTAATTCTAATTTAAAAAATGATGTATCTCCTATAGCAGTTAGGGCATTTCCAGTAATAATAGAAATTATACCTCCTATTATTGCATATTGAACTAAATGTCCCTTACTGACGATATATAGAAAGAATAAAAGGGAAAGAGGTAATGCTAAATATGACAAAACGTAATAAAATCCCCTTTTTATGGATGAATAACCATAAAACCAAATAAATGCCAAAACAAACCTCCAGTTAAATTTAACTTTCTTCAATGTTAACACCACTTAAAATTAAAACGTCTTCTAAGCTTACTGGTTTAACTGAAATTTTGACTCCGCCGTTTATGCTGGATTTGCTTATTAATTCTTTTGCTTCATCTGGGGTCACATAAGAAATTTTTAAACCTCCTATACTTATTTCTCCTATACCTTCAATCCTAACTTTTCCTTTTAAAGGTTCAAGTAATTCATTTAAGCTACCAATTTTTAATGCTTTTCCTTTATCTATTATAGCTATTTGATCACAAAGAGCTTGAGCTTCTTCCATATAATGTGTTGTTAATATGACGTTTCCTTTAAGTTGTCTTATAGCACCCCATACCTCTAGCCTCGATATAGGATCTAATCCTACTGTAGGTTCATCTAAAAATATAACTTCAGCCTGTGAAGCCAATGCCATTGCAACAAAGATCTTTCTTTTCATTCCCCCTGATAATTCATCAGTCGGAGTTTCCATAAAATCTCCTAGCCCCATTTCTTTTAAAGCCATTTCAGCCAAATTAAATGATTCCTTTATTGAAAAACCTCTCGCAGTTAAATACATAACCAAGTGCTCCAAAGGTGACGAAATTCCAGCCGGTTTGACTTCCTGCGGAATACTGCAAATGATCTTTCTTAGCTTGTGTCTATCATTAATAACATCATAACCTAAAATCATTGCCTTTCCTGATGTCTGCCTTAATTGAGTTGAAAGGATTTTAACAAGTGTTGTTTTTCCTGCTCCATTTCTGCCTATAATACAAGATATTCTTGAATTTAATGTTAAATCAAGTTCGTTTAATGCTTTTATACCATTACTATAGATTTTAGTTAGCTTTTCTGTCTCTATTATATTACTCAACGTGTCCCCCAATCAATATTTATTCTGACAATATATATTTTTTAAGCAATATTAAATAAGTTTTTTACCATTAAGTTGCAAAAATATAAAGCGTGCGGGGAGGGTTGAAGGGCTCGCCACCCTTTAATTCCGAAGGCGCAATGCGGGACCAGTAATCTTGTTAAGTTACCAGACATGATAGGAGGTCCCCATAGCAAGATGAACTCCGCGCCGTGGAGTTTGCATAGGTTGGGGATCTGTCGGAGGACAGATACCTACAACCATAATCGGGAGAACCTGGCCAGGCCCGGAAGGGAGCAACCTGTGCCCGAATGCAAGCGTTCACGGTTTGCGGAGAAGATTTGCTATGGGGAGTAAAACCCCTATCATATCTGGTAACTTAACAAGAAGCCGCACATGCTAAATTTTAATTAATATTATTTTATATTAAAAGTTATATTTAAAGCGAAAATAATCATTATTGCAAAATATTTAAATTTGAATTTATTAGCTATATATTTGAAAAACATAATTAGGCGAATAATTTTGCAGACAGACAAGAGATATTTATATATTGTATCTTTCATAACATCTTTTGCTGCAATATTAACTCCGTTGGATAGCACTATTGTTAGCGTTTCATTACCAGTTATTTCGAAAGACCTAAACATGAGTTATGTCGAAACGATTTGGGTTCCCTTGGGATATCTATTAGCTTTAACTGTTTTATTATTACCCCTAGGAAGGCTTTCCGATATAAAAGGAAGAAAAACTTTATTCACGAACGGATATTTAATTTTTACTATAGGAACTATAATGAGTGGTTTATCATTTAATGGTATAGAGCTCGATTTTTGGAGAATAATACAAGGAATAGGGGCAGCATTTATATTATCTGTTGGTGGAGCAATAATAACTGAAACTTATCCTGCTAACATGAGAGGAAGAGCATTTGGTATATGGTCTTTTTCAGTTTACTTAGGTACTACTGTAGGTCCTGTTATTGGCGGACTAATAGTTAGCATAACAACGTGGAGATACATATTTTTTATTACAGTTCCAATATCTTTAATCGGTTATATTTTATCAATAATTTATCTAAAAGAATCCAAAATAAGATTAAATGCTAAAATTGACTATAAAGGATCAATATTATTGATACTAGGATTGCTTAGCATCGTCTATGGCATAACATACGGTTCCTTTATTGGGTGGAACTCCATTTCTATATTAATATCATTAATAGGACTGATACTTTTTAGTTTATTTATTGTTTATGAAAACCGAAATAAGGAAACAGCAATATTAGATGTTGGATTATTGAAAAATAATATTATGTTCACTGCAGGCAATTTAGCAGCATTATTAAATTATACCGGCTATTTCTACTTATCTTTCTTCATGTCTTTTTACATGCAAAGAATACTAAACTTTTCACCTTTTTTAACGAGCTTAGCTTTAATATCATTATCTATATCTATGGTAATAGTTTCTCCTATAAGCGGGTGGCTATCAGACAAAATCGGATCAAGGTTATTGGCTACACTTGGAATGATACTAATTATGATTGGCTTGTTACTTTTAATACCATTAGGAACTAAGGCAAGCCTTATAGATATATCATTGAGAATGATTACTATAGGAATAGGCATGGGTCTTTTCTCATCTCCAAATACAAATGCAGTAATGGGATCAGTAAGTAAAGATAAACTAGGAGTCGCCTCAGGAACATTAAATATGATGAGATTCTTAGGACAATCTCTAAGCCTTACTGTTGCAAGCTTAATATTGTCTTCTTTTATATCACACAGCGTTCTATCTTCAATATTTACTGGATTAGAAACATCGAACTTTGAAATATCATCAGAATTGTTTTTAATAGGACTTAAGAGACTTTATTTAATATCATCTATAATTATAGGCATTGGTGCTATTCTTTCAGCATTAAGGAACAAAAAAGGTATTTAAATAAAATGCTTATATTTATAAAACCCTCTTTGTAAAATGTAACTTGAGGGCCGGTAGCTCAGACTGGAAGAGCGCTCGGTTGGCATCCGAGAGGCCCCGGGTTCAAATCCCGGCCGGTCCATTTGACCGGTCTGGCTTTTAGTATTTTTCCATAATAAATTTCTAAAAAAATATAAGCAAACACTATTATTATAACTATAAGGGGATCATATGTCAATAAATAGCAATGTGAAAGCCTGGATTTTATCTGTGGGAAATGAACTATTAATAGGTAGAATAGTTAATACAAATGCATCTTGGATAGCTAAGCGGCTTACTTTTTTAGGAGTTACGGTAACTAGAATAATTACAGTACCAGATATAATAGATGATATTGTAGAAGAAATAGAGAGAGGTTTGAAATATTCAAATATCATTATAACAACCGGTGGACTAGGTCCAACCTACGATGACAAAACTCTTGAGGCAGTTGCTAAAGCTGTTAAAAGAAAGCTGGTCCTAAATAAAGATGCATTAAAAATGATATCAGCAAAATTTTCAAAAGGTAATTTGCCTATGACAAAAGAAAGAGAAAAAATGGCGTATTTGCCTGAAGGCGCAATACCATTGAAAAACTCTGTAGGCACTGCACCAGGTTCATTCCTAGAATTAGATGGGAAAATTTTAATTTCTCTACCAGGAGTGCCTAAGGAGATGGAAGCCATATTCGAAGAAGAATTAATTGAAAAAATCAAAAAGATAACTCCGCCTATATCTGTTGTTGAGTGTGGATTTAAAGTTGAGGGCGTACCTGAGTCCTCAATAGCTCCAATATTAGAGCAAATAGATAAAAAATTTTCAAACTTATATATAAAAAGCCATCCCAAAGGAATAGAAGTGGGTGGCCCTATATTAGAAATAAAGGTGCTTGCATCAGATAAAGAGGAAAATAAAGCAAGAGAAAAGGCGGAGAGTGCTTTAAAAATTGCAAAAGAACAAGCAGAGAAACTTAAAGGAAAAATATCTGAGGAGTATTGTTAATCAGCAAATAATATTGACTTTTGTTATAGCACTCTTTGGGGTATCGCTAATTATTTTAAACAGGTATTATGATAATAAAGCATTATTTTGGTTGGGAGTTTCTACGATGATAGCTTCCCCATATATATCATTTTACATAATTTATAAAATTTATAAAAATAAAATCTGAACCAAATATTAACTTTAATTTTTAACTCTCCTTAATATAAATAAAAAGGGTAATAAATATGTCAGAGCAGATAAAATCAAGCAAAAGACCACCAAATTTAGAAGTTTCAGGTGATGAAGAACTAATAAGAAAAGTTGAAGATGCATTAAAAGAGGTCTATGACCCAGAAATTCCAGTTAACGTGTATGATTTAGGTTTAGTTTATCAAATAGAAGCAAAATATGTTGATAACAGGCCAAAGATAACCATTGTTATGACTTTAACAGCAATAGGCTGCCCAGTTACAGGTTCTATACTAGCATATGTTGAAGAGGCTATAAAGGACAGAATACCAGATGTTGATGATAATGTAGACATAGAGGTAACTTTTGAGCCTCCATGGAATCCTGATATGGTAAGCGAAGAAGGGAGAGAATTATTAAAAGAAGTATATGGATATGATGTTGTTGAAGAATGGAAGAAAAATACTCAATATGCTCAACAAGCTAACCAATCATAGTTGTTTTAATTATAAAAAGTAAAATAAACTATACATATAAAATTTTTTGACAATAAAAATTATTGGGGCAAAGAATGTCTATTAAAAACAATTGGATTATTGGAATAGATGAGGCAGGTAGGGGTAGTCTTGTTGGAGAATTAATAGTAGGATCTTATGCTATAATGGAAAATAATTTGAATTTCCTTAAAGAGATTGGTGTTAAAGATAGTAAAATGTTAACTCCAAATCAAAGAGAGTTTCTTTATGAAATTTTAATAAAGAATGGAAAATTTTCTGTTATACCTATAAAACCTGTTGATTTAGACAAAAGCAACATAAACATTTTGGAGGAAAAGGCTGCTTTACAAAACATCTTAAATTTAAAAAAACAGATTGGAAATTTAAGCAATATAAGTTCAATAATAATAGATAAATTCGGGAACTTAAGGATATTACACGTAAAATTAAAACAATTAGGATTTAAGGGGAATTTAATTGTTGAACCAAAGGCAGATGTTAACTACTTAGTTGTTTCTGCAGCAAGCATAATAGCAAAGGTAATTAGAGATAAAAGATTAGAGATTCTAAGAAAAATGTATGGAGTTAAAGGAAGCGGGTATCCTTCAGATCAAGAAACAGTTAATTATGTTCTTTCAGAATTGAAAAAAGGAAAGAAACCAGAATATATAAGGTACTCATGGGAAACGCTAAAAGGCACTGAATTCTATATTAAGAAAAGTAAAAGAACTTCAAAATCTCTGCAGGAATTTATGAAATAGAGGTGGATAAAACGAGCAAACAATCTATAGGCAATAGACCATTTGAAGCGCTTCTTAAATTTATGGATAACTACGGTTATTCAAAAATAGGCTCAAGGGAATGGCTAGAACTTGATAGATTAACAAGAATTGGTTTTCAATACCTTGCCACAGAAACCCTGGTTAGGGAATATTCATTTATAGAGGATGAAAGCTATCATGGAAAAGAAGTTTTTTCTCAAGAATGGAAAGGCACTAAAAAAATTGTTCTCTATTCAAATGGTCAAGAAAAGGCCGATGTAATTATAAGCAGAAAGGTTAATCCAAACATGAAGTCATTATCATGGAGATCTCTTCTCGACTTTTTACCTCAACCTCCATTGCCATTATTTGTAATAGACCTGAGTATGAAGTTCATACATACACCAGAAGAATTGGCTAAGTTAAGACTTCAAATAGGTATAAGTTTATCGGTTTTAAGAGAATATTTATGGGATTCTCATCTGGCTATTACAGGAACTGATGAAGAAACAAGCAAGTGGATTTTAGAGGTTTTAGGTTATAACAAGGTATCAATATCAAACGCAAGGCCAAGTGAAATATTATGGGGATTCGATGCAGATAAGGTAATAATACTTAGACCTGATGCACCTAATGCATTAAAACCAGAAGATGTTTTAACTGCCGATGCTTTTCTTATAGGAGGAATTGTTGATAAAATTCCTAGACCTGGAATGAGCCGCATGCTCGATAGTCTAGTTCCTTGGGGAATTCCTAGAAGACTTGAATTAAAAGGTTCTGTTATTGGTGTACCTGAAAGAATTAACAGGATAATAGAAATTTTATTAAAATCAAGGTATTTATATAATGGTGATATAACCAAAGCAATAATTTCTACAATGACCAAAAAAGATAGGGTATCAAGGGCTTACAGAGAGATAATTAAGGATGCTAAAGATGAAGGTGGAGTCAAGTTTGTAACAAAAGAAGACTTTAATAAACTAAAAAGTTGGTTACCGCTGAATTACGATGAGTATTTAGAAGCTGCTAGAAGGGCTCACGTAGAAATTAGAGATTAATTCTTATTATTAATAAAAACTTTCATATATAAATTTTTAATTATGAATTCAATATTATATAGGGAATTAAATTGAGAAGTGTTGACTTAAATGAATTTAAGGTTTCTATAATAGGTTCCGATAGCCTCGGAGTCAGATCTTTAGCTACTTTTGTCAACGTTTGCGAAAAAAATATAGGAATAGATCTAGGTGCATCTTTGGCACCAAGAAGATTTGGCCTCCCACCTCATGAAATAGAAATAAAAAAATTAAATGAAACGCTAAAGCAAATAGAAGATCATATTAAAATATCAGATATTATAATAATTACTCATTATCATTACGATCATTATATTAGAGACAAACCCTATCTCTATTATGGAAAAAGATTATTTATAAAAGATCCAAACAAAAATATTAATAGAAGCCAATCGTTTAGAGCTAAAATTTTCCTAAAAGAAAATAAAGTAGAAGAAAATGCAGAAATTAACATAGCTGATGGGAATTCATACAATATTGATAATGTTGTACTAGAATTTTCAAAGGCATTGTGGCATGGTGAAGAGAAAACAAAAGTCGGAAAGCTTGTTATGTTAAGAATTATTTGCAACAATAAATCTATAATCTACGGAAGTGATATTCAAGGTCCTGGTAATGAAGAGGCTTTGGAAAAGTTAATTGAATGGAAGGGAGCTGAATTATTAATATTAAGTGGCCCTCCAACATATTTTGCTGGATATAAAGTTTCTCAAAAGTCTGTAGAGAAAGGGTTGGATAACTTGAAAAAAGTTATAGAAAATAAAGTTGCAAATAAAATTGTTGTAGATCACCATATACTGAGAGATATTAATTATAAAGAAATATTAAAAGATCACTATAGGCTTGCTAAAGAAAATGGCGTTTCATTATTAACAGCTGCTGAATTTATGGGATATGAGATACAGCAATTGGAAGCAAGGAGGAAAGAACTTTGGGGAAAATAGATATATTATTCTTGGAAAGTTCATTAGAAATTGCTCCCAAAGAAATTAGCAAAAAATTTTATAAAAAAATTAAAAGAGATGATATAATTTTAGATATAAGCCTACATTACAAAAGCATGGTAAAATTAAAAGATTTTTTAAAAAGGGGAAGGCCAGATATAATACATCATTCCTTATTAAATATTTTAGAAAAGCCCTTTGTATTAAATGGGTATGTAGATGTTTACATGCATGTCTACGATAACAGGGTCTTCAAATTTAACAATAAAATAAGGATACCTAAAAATTACGATAGATTTAAGGGGTTGATGGCACAACTCTTAAAGTATAACAGTGTACCTCCTGATTCTGAAGACCCATTAATTTTTTTAGAGTCAAAGAGCTTAGAAGAATTTATTAAGAACAGAAAAATTTTATTACTAAGTGAAGATGGAGAAGATTTCAGCATAAATGAGCTAATAAACTTTGCTTTAAAAGAAGGTTTAACAATAGGTATAGGCGCATTTGCTCATGGAGACTTCAGAGAAAATATTAGCAAAGCTGCTTATAAAAAGGTTAGATTATATAATGGATTAAAATTAAAAACATGGGATGTAACATGTTTAATATCATCAAAATTAATGGAAATGGTGAATTTTTAAAGAAAATAAATTAACCTAAGAACAAATATTAATACGGGGACGCAATATGGCTAAGCTTTTCGGAACTGATGGTGTTAGAGGCATAATTGGCGATCTAATCACGCCAGAGTTTTCACTAAAAATGGGCCACGCTATTGGTGCATATTTTGGAAAAGGTTCAAGATTACTTATAGGTAGAGATGTTAGGCTTGGAGGGGATATGATATTAAGATCATTAACCTCTGGTCTGTTAGCAGAGGGTATAAAAGTATATGATGCAGGTCTTTTACCTACACCGGCATTGCAATTTGGTATAAAATCTCTTGGCTTTGATGGTGGAGTAATGATTACTGCAAGTCACAACCCACCAGAGTATAACGGAATAAAGGTTATTTCAGCAGATGGTATAGAAATCCCTCATGAAAACGAGGATATAATAGAAAACTATTACTTTAATAATTATTCATCTAAAATGGAATGGAGATCATATGATAATGAAGTTAAAACAAAAGAAAATATTATTGATATTTACATAGATGCTGTATTAAGCCAAGTCGATGCAGAAAAAATCGCTAAAAAAGGCTTTAAAGTTGTCGTCGATTGTGCAAATAGCGTAGGTTCACTAACCGCTCCTTTATTATTAAGAAAGCTAGGAGTTAAGGCATATACAGTAAATTGTAATTTAGATCCATATTTTCCCGGAAGAAACCCGGAACCTAATGCCGATACCTTAAAAAATACTATGAGCTATATAACTTTAGTCGGAGCCGATGCCGGTTTCGCGCATGATGGCGATGCCGATAGAGCAATGATAATGGATAACAATGGAAGAATTCAATGGGGGGATAGAACAGGTGCATTACTGACCGAATTTTCAACAAAAATATGGAAAAACTATAACAGAAAAACATATACATCTATTTCTAGCAGCAATTTAGTTGAAGAATATTTGAGGCCAAAGGGAATTGAAGTAAATTGGACACCTGTTGGAAGCGTCACAATCGCAAGAGAAATAACTAAAAGAAAAGATGCAATAAGCGGGTTTGAAGACAACGGAGGATATATGCATGTACCCCACCACATTGTTAGAGATGGAGCAATGACGATTGCTTTAACTCTATACATGCTATCAGAAAATAATGAAAGCTTAGCAAGCCTTTACGATAAACTACCTCAATATTATCCTATTAAGACTAAAATAGTTGTAAACAAAGAGCAGGCTTTATGCGGAGTCGAGGCTGTCAAAGAAAAATATTCATCTTATAAAATTTTAACAATTGATGGAGTAAAAGTTTTTGGTGATGATTTTTGGCTATTAGTAAGACCAAGCGGTACAGAACCTTTACTTAGAATATTTGGTGAAGCAAAAAGTCCAAAGAAAATAGAAGAAATAGTTAATGAAACTATAAGGCATATAAAAGAAAAGTGCATAAGGTGAAATAAATGAGATATTATTTTTTTGAGTTATTAGCATGCCCAGAATGTAAAAGCGATAATTTGGAACTTTACGAACTTGATGTAAAAGAAGATAAAGTCAATTTAGATGCGGAGAGGATAAAGTGCAAAGAAAAATGTTCGTATCAAAGAAAGCCTGCAGGTGAAGTATCATTAGATGTTTGTAAAAAGTGCATAAATCTTGATGTAATAGACGGCGTAATTATATGCAAGAACTGTGGAAGATGGTATCCGATTATAGATGGAATACCGAGAATGCTGAACGATAAATATAGAAAATACCATGAAGACGTTGAATTCTTAAAGAAATATTTAAATAAAATCCCTTCTGACATTAAAAGTCTAATGAAAATACCGAATATAAATGAAAAATAAAAGCTTTTGTAAAAATATAGAATAATTGGTGATGTAAATGCCAGGCTTTAGCACATGGCTAACAATAGGATTTATAATAATAATGATAGGATTTATAATAATATTTGTTGGAGCAATTTATTCATCAGGTCAACAAAGCAATCAAAAAACTGAAGTAGGTGGTGTAATAATGATAGGCCCAATTCCAATTATTTTTGGAAATTCTTGGAAAGCTGCAACAATTGCAATAGCTTTAGCTATTGTACTTATGATAATAGCTATAGCTTTTATGTTAGTTGGAAAAGGGATTATTTTAAAATAATTTATTATCAGTTAATAGCATATTAAAATACAAAATTAAAGGTATTAAACTTCCCTACTTAAAGCTTCTTATCAATATTATTAAAATTACTAAGATAACCTTTTTTCAAACTCTTGTACCAATAAATCATATTTACTTTTTAATTCATCTAATCTCTTTCTGTATTCTTTTTCTAATTTTTCTTTACTTTCATTATATTTATTTTCAAGCTCTTTAATGTATTCTTTTTCTAATTTTTCTTTACTTTCATTAATCAGTGACATCAAATACCACCTTAATCTTCTATCTAAGTATAGTAATATACGAAAATTTATGCTTTGCTTTATGCTATATTTAATTTACCACTTTAAATAATTTATCATTAAAATTTTTAACTTTTTAAGAATTTTAACTAAAACTAAAGTAGCATAGATAGAGAATGCAAGAACCTATAATAATAAACTATTTAATATAACAAGGTAAAATAAAAATATTATGTTCTAATTTAAACTAAGCTAATAAAATCATCAAAAATGAATTAAAAATCAATTGTTTTAATCAGCAAAACCCTAATAAAATTAAACTAAGTTTGCTTTATACAAAAATACAACTATTGCATAAAAATATTTCTGACCATTATTTTGAATTGACCAGGAATATGGTATTGAAACGAATATTTTAATTGGTTGATAGTATTGAGTTGGATTAGGAACTGAAATAGGTTGAAATGCAATATTTCCATTTACCGGATCAATATAGCTAATAGCAGCTGGAGTAAACGACGTTGCGTTCCCAATGAATTTGGCCCCAGAACCAAAATCACCATATTTATTTAATGTACTTATACCATAAAACATCAGGTTATATATGGTTGTTTCTAATGTATTTGTAACATTTTTTAAAGGAGATCCATAAAAAGCAGGGAATTGATAATAAACATAATTACCATATGTAGAAAAAGATGAATAAATAGAGGTTAATGGATTTCCATATATAGGGTTAACCCTTTCCGATATTCTAAGCATTTGATAAGATTTAGCTATGTCCCCCAATCCATAGGTAACTCCATAAATCCCAGCATTTGGATTGATAGAATATATTGTAGGGTAGGGTATCATAATAACGGAATTCGTAGAGTTACTATAGATACCTAAGAAAACATCATAAACCACTAAATAAGTATTATTTTTTGGTACATTAAGCAAAGTTAAATATCCTAGGCTTTGATTTATTGGAGAAGTTAATACATTTGCTACTATTTCTATTTGTGTCCCATTAATAGTTGATCCATCAACAACTGTTGTTCTATTCCCTAAAACACCGATCCAATAACCATAGTCCCACCAAGAGACTATTACTGCACTTTTATTTGTGTCATTTTTAATATAACCCAAAGCGTTAAGCCATGCATCATTTATAGGTGCAATGGTTTTATATCCCCCATTAGATGTTGGCACAGAAATTGGGCCAAGGTATCCAGTTTCAATATCAGGTGCCATTAAATTTAATGTATTGTAATCTGGTTTAGCATAACTAATTGCCATACCCAAAATAACAATGGATAAAATTACACCTGCCGCTATACCACCATAATTTTGCTTTTCTACAGTCTTTTTAGTTTTCTTATTATATTCATAAGTCTTAAAACTCATAAAAGTTCCTATAGTGACTCCTGAGGATAGGGTTAAGAAAAATGCAGCAGAAGATAAAAAGTATGCCTCATTAATGCTTGCATACATAAATATAAAACCATAAATAAACAATGATAATTTAAGTATTTCTATTTTTGAAACATTCTTTCTTAAATATATATTATATATTTCCGCAATCAAGCCTATTATTGAAATTATGAAAAGAACTCCATAATCAGCCATCGCTTCGCTAATAGATACAGATTGATATTCTGCAACCGTTAAAGATATAACGCTTTTCATTGGAGTAATTCCTAATGCTAATAATACCCTGCTTGGTAAAGAAATAAAGCCTGTTACAACTAAAGATAATAATAATCCAAATATAACTATAAGAAACCATATATGCATTTTTACATCAAAGTTTTTCTTTATACCTATTTTATTCAATAAATTTAATCTGCCGATCTCTTCTTCTATTAAATATACAATGACAACACCTAATAATCCTAAACCAATACTATGCGTATAGAAACTAATCCCTGCTGTTGGAGATGAAAAAACTGATAAAGAATAACCCAAAATTATAAATAAATAATTGTAAAGACTATTTCTATTCGGTTTAATAAAGAAAGGCTCTATTAATATATAAATTGAAATGATTAATGCAACATATTCGTACCCACCCCAAAACCATGAAACTAATCCTCCCACAAATCCGGCAAAAAATGAATATATAAAGACTTTATTTCTTTTATTCTCACTAAGCGATAAACTAAAAAGGTATAAAAACCATGATATTAATGCAAATCCAAAGATACGTTTACCTGGGAAGTTAGCAAAAGTTTGATCAAATAATATTACTGGATAAAGAGCTATAACAGATGAAGAGGCTAAACCTGCTAACTTTGAACCAGTTATTTTATATATTAAGAAGAATGTTCCAAATATTGCTATTATTGAAAAGGCAACTGGAAGCAGGCCTAAAATATTAGTTAAATAGTTTTCATTTAACCCTGTGATTTTTGCAATAAATGCTGCTAACCAAGACATTCCAAGATATTCGGTTTTTAAAAAGTTTCTACCCCAAGGATACCACCATGTATTGACATGCTCCAAACCAGAAAAACCTAATAAATTATGATTAAAAAAATATACTGATAGCCAATATCTTTCCCAAGGGTCTGCTTCATTTAAATACTTCAGTCCAAAATTTATTGCAGGTAATAACCTTATGTATATTGCAAATCCTACCAATATAACTAACATTACATATATCAATATAGATTGCAGCATTTTGGATAGCAAGATGTTTTTAACTTTGCTTGCCATTTTAATCCTCTTTATAAAAACAAAGCATAAATTAATAAATTTTTTAAAATAATTACATAATCAGTAAATAATTAAACTAGCTTATATAAAAAATTTTAAAATAAAATGTTAAAACACAAAATTGTATTCAATATTTTTTATTTGTCGCACTTAAAAACTTTGTATTTTTATAATAAACAAGGTGATTTTATGCCTTTAGGATCATCTCAGGATTATCTAAACAGACTAAAAGAAAGAGAAAAAGACCTTAACATATATATAGGAGGAGAAAGAATTACTGATCTATTAAATGAACCTATAGTTAAGCCTTCTATAAATGTAATATTAAAAACATACGAATTAGCTAAAATTAAAGATTATAAAGGTATATTAACGGCTTATCAAAATAATGAAGAAGTTAATAGATTAGTTTATGTAGAGCAGAGTATAAGTGACCTTTTAATGAGAGCCGAATCCCAAAGAATATTAAATTCAAAAATAGGCAATTGCAATTTTAGATGTACTGGTCATGATGGTATCAATGCTGTTTTTGCTTCTACATATGATATAGATTCAAAACTTAACACAGAATACCATAAAAGATTTGCATTATGGTTAAAAGAAGTCCAGTCAAATGATTTGGTAGTAGAGACAGCTATGACGGACGTAAAGGGTGATAGATCAAAAGGACCACTTGAACAAAAAAATGATATGGCATATGTTCACGTCGTAGAAAGAAGAAAAGACGGAATTGTAGTTAGAGGGGCTAAGATGCACATAACAGGGGCAGCAATAGCTGATGAAATATTAGTTATACCTACAAAAAATATGAAACAGAACGAAAAAGATTATGCAGTTTCTTTTGCAATAAAGCCAGATACCAAAAATTTATATTTTGTATCAAGCTGGCACCCCATGGATATTATGAAAAAAGTTTCAAAAGAGATTGGAACTGATATAGATTACCCTCTTCCATTCGGACATAGAAGCACTTATCTTGTCATATTTGATGATGTTTTTGTACCATATGATAGAGTATTCATGGATGGAGAATATGAATTCACAGGCAAGTTAATTGAATACTTTATTTCTCATCACAGAGCAGGAGGTGGAAGCTGTAAAGCTGGATTTGCTGACGTTATATTAGGCTCTTCTGCATTAATGGCAGATGCTAATGGAGTTCTTAACGCCAGTTACATACAAGATAGGCTATTAGATATAATGAGACATGGAGAAGCTGCATATGCTGCAGGGCTTGCTGCCATGGTTAAGGGTTATAGACATGCAAGTGGAGAATATATACCAGATTTAAGGTTAGCTAACATAGCAAAGTTGGATTCTATAGAACATCTGAAAGAAGCTATGGTTGCTGCAGCAGATATTGGAGGCGGTATAACAGTTAATGCGCCATCATCAAAGGATTTAAATATAGAAGGATTATCTAATAAGATAGCTATGGCATTACAAGGAAACCAATCATACACTGCAGAAGAGAGATTAAGGATTGCCAGATTGATGCAATTATGGGTTGCAGGTCCTCATTTAGTTGGATTAATACAAGGTGGTGGTCCGCCTGCAGCAGAGCTTTTAGCATTAAAAAGTGATATGAAAAACAGGCTTAATGAATTTATTGAAAATGCAAAGGTAATGTCAGGTATTAAAAAAGAAAAATAATAAAGCTTAAGCTTTACAGCTCTTAAATTCTTTTTTATTATTATTTCCTATGGAACTGGTGGAATAATGTCTAATATAGATGAAATTTTCAACGCTGCTTACAAACCAAAAGTTTTCAAGAGAAGAGAAGTACTTTTACCAGATTATGTACCTGATTTCCTTCCTCATAGAGATCAAGAAATAAAAAGGGTTGCACTAACCCTATCTCCAGCGTTAAGAATGGAAAGACCAAGCAATGTTTTTATATATGGTTTAACTGGTACAGGTAAAACTGCAGTAACAAAATTTGTTCTAAGAAAACTGGAAGAAAATGCAAAACAAAAAAATGTAAAGGTTGGTTATATATATGCAAATGTAAGGCATAGAGAAACACCATATAGAATATTAGCTGATATAGCAGACTATTTTAATATGAGAATACCATTTACAGGCCTTTCTACTGGAGAGGTATTTAACAGAATTGTGAAAAAATTAAGTAATATCGAAGGAGTCTTCATTATAGTTTTAGATGAAATAGATTTTTTGGTTAAAAAATATGGAGATGATTTACTTTATAATTTAACTAGAATTAATGAGCAATTAACCAATTCTAGGGTTTCGATTATAGGAATAACTAACAGTGTTAAAATGGTTGAATCTTTAGATCCTAGAGTAAAAAGTAGCTTAAGCGAAGAAGAAATAGTGTTTTCCCCTTATGATGCAAAACAATTACAAGATATATTAAAACAAAGAGCTGATGAAGCTTTTAATAATAACGCTTTAGAGGAAGATGTAATCCCATTGTGCGCTGCCCTAGCAGCAAGAGAGCATGGAGACGCAAGAAGAGCTTTGGATCTATTAAGGGTAGCAGGAGAGATAGCTGAAAGAGACAATAGAGATGTTGTAACCAAGGATGACGTAACTAGAGCAAGGATTGAAATTGAAAGGGATAGAGTTGGAGATGTTGTAAAAACTCTTCCATTGCACGGTAAGCTCATTATGACATCAATCCTTTTAGCAACAGGTATGGGTAAAGATTATGTTACAACAGGAGAAATTTACGATAACTATAAAAGATTGGTGACTTCGTTAGGCCTTGAAGAAATTACATTGAGAAGAGCAAGTGGAATTATAAGTGAACTAGATATGCTTGGAATAATATCTGGTAGAATAATAAGTAGAGGAAGGTATGGGAAAACGAGGGTAATTTCTATAGCCTCTGATGTAAATGCAATAATTCAGGCATTAAAAGAAGATCCTACAATAGCAGATTTATTAAGTGAGGTAAAAACTGATGGAAATAGAAATGATAATAGCATGCGATGATGGGGAAGTTAAGAAGCTAGGCTATGGGAAAACAGTAATTTCTTGTTTATCTTATAGAGAAGTTTGGCCTGAAAAAATAAAAATTGGAATTGTACATACTGATGGTTTAGACGCGACATCTATATTATCTTATTTGATAAAGATTCTTGGAAACAATAAAAAATCATTGGTTATGTTTGACTCAATAACTATAGCAGGGTTTAATGTTATTTCATTGCCTGGCATAGAAAAATTAACAGGTTTTCCATCTATAGTTATATATAACTATAAACCATCTATAAAAAACTTGTTAAATGCTTTAAGACCTCATTTTATAGACAGCAAAATAAGAGAGCTTGCCATAAACCAAATAAAATCATATAAAAAAATTGAGAGCAAGAAAGGAATTCTGTACATTGTTAACCGGGGGGTTAACAAAGAAGATGCTATAGAGATAATAAATTCATATCAATTTTATTCAAGAATACCTGAACCGTTAAGATTATCTCATATAATAACATCTCAAATTTCAAAAATAATTAATCCATATGCAAATTAATATAATAACTTGTTAATAAAAAGTTTTATTAATTTTATTTTTATTGTTATCTTGGGGATGTAAATGCACGCCTATGAAAAATTTGGGGATGTATATATAGTAGATGTTTCTCCGGGAAATTTGAAAGGAATTATATCTTCATTTATAGTTGTAGATAATAAAGTTACTGTTATTGAACCTGGACCAGCCAAAGAATATTCTAAACTTAGCAAAGCTCTATCAGATCTTAACTTAAGGCCTGAAATAATAGTTGCAACTCATGTTCATTTAGATCATGCAGGTTCGACAGGCCATTTACTCAGAGACTATCCTAATTCGATAGCCTACATACATCCTAAAGGTGTAAAGCATGTTGTAGACCCTTCTCAATTATGGGAAGCTGCAAATAAGTTTTCAAAGTTATTAGCTGATAATTATGGGAAACCAATATCTGCGGATGAAAAGAGAGTTTTGCATGTAGAAGATTATTCAGAAATCAAAATAGGATATCATACTTTAAAATTTGTTTATACCCCAGGCCATGCAAGCCATCATATGAGCATATTACTTTATCCAGAAAACATAATATTTACTGGAGATTCTGCGGGAGGCATTTTTAATTTCAAAAATGGAAAGGTTTATGCCATCACGTCTCCAACACCATTTAAACCTATACAATATTTAGAAAGCCTTGAAAAAATGAAAACCTTTAACCCTAAATATATTGCGCCAACTCATTATGGAATACACGATAATGGAACTGAATATTTAAAGATAGGAATAGAGAGAACTAAAATATGGCTAGATATAATAAGTGATGATTTACAATCAGGTATTGATGATGTAGAAAAAATTACAGAGCATTTAATGAATGTAGACGAAGATTTCAGAAAAGCAGTTAATGAAAACATACAATTCTTTACAAAAGGATATTTACTAGAATCTGTTATGGGAATGATAAATGCCATAAAAAATGGTGACTATAAAAAATAAAAAAAATAAATTAAATTTTATTTAGTTCACTCAACCTTTGCCCTAAAGTATTTTCCTGTTTCTGGACTCTTAAATAATCCTATCTTGACCCCTTTCCCTTTCTTTGGAGCAAGAGTCCAAACTTTAATCGGTGTTAACGTAACTTCTTTCCCAGTTGTGGGATCCTTTACCTTTACAGGCGGTAACTTGGACGACATGATTCCTCACTATATTATAAAATATCCCATGGATATTTATAAATTTTTACTTTTAAAAACTAGGTTGTTCTAAAATAAAAGATTCAGTAAAGTATTATCAATTAACAATTTAATTAATTATTTTAAAAAATATTAAAATTTAAAAAGATTATATATTTAATTTAGTTTTAAAGTATTAATATGGAGAAAAAGATTAGAAAGAGAAAAAGGTGAAAATCATGACAAAATGGATATTAAGATGCAAAGAATGTAAAAATGAATGGGTATTACCGGTTAGTTTCGACCTTAACAAAATGAAAGAACTATATCATTACTGCCCTTATTGCAAGAAAAATACATTTCATGAACCAATTAAGAGACTGGAGGACTAATAGGTCTATTTAAAGGGCTTTGGGATTTAAGCATCTTAAGTTCATTATAAAACTCGTCTAATTGAAGAACCTCTTGCGATCCTTGCAACCATCTCTTTCTTATATTGATTGTATTTGATTCCTTTTCTTTATCACCAACAACAGCAATGATAGGAACCCATGATTTACCTGCAGCTCTAATTCTTGTCCCTAAACTCTTTCCAGGTGGATCATAATATACTCTTATCCCAATAGAAAATACTTCGTTCAATATTTCTTTTGCATATTCTTCATGAGATTCTTTCACAGGTATTATAGCAACTTGATATGGAGATAACCAAAATGGAAGGCTAGGCGTTGTTCCTTTATCAGCCATCTTTAAACCATAATCAATTAATGATGATGCAACATTTCTAATAGGGCCTAAAAATGTTATTGAATTATCTCTCACAGTTCCAAAACCTCCTAATAAAACAAGCCCTCCGTTCCTAGACTTATATAAAATTAAATCTAGATCATAATTGATATCGTAAGGTATATTAAAGCCATTTTGAGAAGAAGATTTAATTTCAGCTGTATCATTAATTATTCCTGGCATAAGCTCGTTTATAATGTCATTTAACCTAGACTTGTCTGTTTTAAACGGAAATATCAGTATTTCGCTACCTGGTATTAAACCTTGGATTTCAACGCTTTGGTCTTTTACATATCTACCCATATCTAAACATGATTTAATTACTGAAGATAAACCATCTATTCCATAAATATCTTTGTGTGTTCCAGAATAAATGGAGACATTTTCGACATTGTTTTTATAATTGAACCATTCTGTTAAGGAATTTATAAGATATTTTCCAATAGAGTTTAATCCATTTGATAAAATGCCAAACTTTTCTTGAGTTCCTATAGAATCGTTGTCCCATGGATTATTTAATATAGAACTATCTAATATTTTTTTATCTATGGCTTCCTTAATCGTGATTTTATTTGAATCCTTTATATAGTATGGTCCCTTGGAAGATGTTATGGTCCTAGATAACTCACACATCGGATGGCCAGGACAAGTAATGCTGAATCCTTTATACCAACCAAACGGGGCCCTATTTACTGTATATCCCATTTTTTTCAATTCTTCTTCTATTGATTTGAGAATAGATACTGCCTTGTTAGGATCAGCTAGACTAGATGAAAGGTGCGCAAAAGGATAAACAACTATACAGTTTAGCTTAAATCTATTTGCATGTTGGGATAATTCCAATGCTGCATCATGAGATAAATCAAGTGTATCTTCTTCTTCTACACTTATAAAACCTACAACACAGTCATTACCTTCATATTTTGATGGAGGATCAGGAGGATTTTCAATGGCCTCTTCAACAGCCCAATATTTAATTTCCTTTAAATGTATCATCAAAATTCTCATTATATGCACCTATGTATTAGTTTCTGAGGAAATATTAATACATTCGCTGACCCGAGAATCACCAGAGCTGAGAACCCAACAAATCATATTATGACTTCATGTAATACTAAAATATATAAAATTATAGCCTCTTAATAACAATTATTTATTAATTGAGGAGGATTAATAATGTCAGAAGAAAATATGAAAAATGCTCAAGATAAGGCCAGACCTAAAGATATAACAGATTTACCTGGTGTAGGCCCAAATACTGCACAAAAATTAATAGAAGCTGGTTATACAAGTATAGAGGCATTGGCAGTTGCTACCCCACAGGAAATAGCTCAAGTAACTGGAATACCCTTGCCATCAGCTCAAAAAATAGTTAGTGCAGCTAGGGAAACCTTGGATATAAAATTCAGGACTGCGTTGGAATTAAAAAAAGAAAGATTAAATGTACATAAAATAACAACAGGGAGTAAGAGCTTAGATGATTTATTAGGTGGAGGAATAGAGACTAGAGATATGACAGAGTTTTTTGGAGAATATGGCACTGGTAAAACTCAGATATGCCATTCTATTGCTGTAAACGTACAATTACCTGAAGAAAAAGGTGGTTTAAGCGCTAAAGCTGTATATATAGATACTGAAGGAACATTTAGATGGGAAAGAATTGAGCAAATAGCAAGAGGTCTAAACCTAGATCCCGATAAGGTTATGGAAAACATATACTGGATAAGAGCAGTTAATTCACATCATCAAATGGCTATTGTCGACCAATTATATGATATGCTTTCTAAAGATAGTATAAAGCTAGTTATAGTTGATTCTTTAACAAGTCACTTTAGAGCTGAGTTTCCTGGAAGAGAAAACCTAGCTATGAGACAGCAACTTTTAAATAAACATTTGCATCAATTGATAAGGTTAGCAGAGATCTATGATATAGCTGTTGTGGTAACTAATCAAGTAATGGCTAGACCTGATGTTTTCTATGGAGATCCTACATCTGCTGTAGGAGGAAATATAGTTGGGCATGCACCAGGAGTTAGGGTTCAATTAAAGAGAAGCAGAGGAAATAAGAGAATAGCTAGAATAGTAGATGCACCTCATTTACCTGAGGGAGAAACTGTTTTCGCCATTACAGAATATGGGGTAAGGGATGCTGAAGAATAAATAAACAAAATATTAAAATCCTTTTTAACATTTTATATCAGGGGAGAAATTGGAAATAATTAAAATGTTACCATATTTCTTGGTTGCATTAAATTTTGCAGTATTTATCCCTGCTTCAATTTTAGACATAAAATATAGAGAAGTACCATTATGGGTTTGGTATATTGGATCAAAGACAGGAATTGTTTTATCTATTATAGCATTTTCATTTTACTATCCGATAAAAATTCTGTTGGTTTATTATACAATAAGTATTTTAAGCGTCTTAGGATTGCTTATAGCATATTTAATTGGCCACATGGGAGCTGGAGACCTATGGGGATCCATTTTTTTGGCTCTTTCTTTGCCTATTAATCCCTTTGGAGGCTTTTTGCCACCAATATTATTAACCTTACTTATAGCTTCTGTTCTCGAGCTTTTAACAAGAACTATTTTAACGGTTAGGGATTGCAAAAACATGAAATTAAACAAAAGATGCTTTAGCGCCGCCCCAATAAGAGCGAAAGATCTTTTAAATAATAAAAAGTACAGATGGTATTTTGCTCAAAACTCTACAAAAAATATTTCTGTTGATGAACCTCATGAAACAATAGTAGAAGAGAGTAATGGTAATCTGAATGAGATTGTTTGGGCCCAACCGGGACTTCCTTATATATTATTTATATTAATAAGTCTCCCTATATCACTAATTGTTAGTACGATAATCTAGGTGAGATATATGGAATGGCCAGAACAATGGTATAGAAATCTATGGGCTCCTTGGAGAATGAGCTACATTAAAGATTTCAGTAATAAAAAAGAAGAGGAAAAAGAAACTAATCAAAAATGTATTTTTTGCGAAGCTCAAAAAAATGATATAAGAGAAGCGTTAGTATTATTCAAAGCAAAGTATTCATTTATAATTCTAAATAAATACCCATATAATTCAGGCCACTTGATGATTGCCCCCTATAAACATGTATCAAATCTTACAGAGCTTAATGATAATGAACTATTAGAAATAAGTAAATTGATAAAAGCTTCTATAATTGCATTAACAAAAGCATATAAACCAGAAGGATTTAACGTAGGTGTAAATATAGGGGAAGCAGCTGGAGCAGGAGTCCCAGGACATGTACATATACATATAGTTCCAAGGTGGAAAGGAGATTCAAATTACATAACAATTATTGGAGGAGTCAAAGTCGTTCCTCAATCTTTAGATGACACATATAATTTGCTAAAACCTATTATTGAAGAGGTTGTAAAAGAAATTGAGCTATAAAACCAATAGAATTTATATAATAACTCACAATGATTTAGATGGAATGGGAGGAGCAGCATCTGTTCTAAGAGTTTTGGAAAGAAAGCTTAATGATTCTACAGTGATATTTGCAGAACCATATAACGTGGAAGTTGCTATTGAAGGTATAATTGATTCTTTACAAAAAGATGATTATCTTTTTTTAATAGATATTGGATCTAATAAGAACAACATTAATGAGGTATACAAATACTTTAAAGAAATAAGAAAAAAAGGGATAAATATATATTGGTTCGATCATCATGTATGGGATGAAAAAGACATAGAACTTATAAAATCAACAGGAGCAACTGTTATAATAGACAGAAATACTTGCGGAGCAGGTGTTGCTGCTAGATATTCACAGAAATTATTCAATAAAGGTAATGATGAATTTTTAGAAAGACTTGAAAAAGCGATATGCGCTTCTGATATATGGAAATGGGATGATGAATTAGGACCTAAGCTATTTAGAGCTAGTTATGCAAACAATGGGTTAAAAGGATTAGAATGGAAGTTTAAAGTTATTGATAAATTTATTAATGGAATATTATGGGATGATGAAATGCAAGCTCATTTAAATGACTACATAATAAAGGAGTTAAATGGATTTGATGAAATACTATCAACGATTCAAACGTATGGAAATTCATGCAAAATATCTGGGGTTTTTAAAAGTGTAGATATACCATCAGACAGCATTGTAGGGGCTATGATGCTGTCAAGGTCTAAGAGTGACATAGCAGTAATAATAAAGAGAAAAAGTTTTAATTTAATTAGTCTATCATTAAGAAGTAGAGAAAAAGCTGACGTACAAATCATAGCAAGAAATTTAGGTGGTGGAGGGCATCCTAGAGCTTCTGGAGCGTCATTGAAATTACCTCTTTACATATCTTTCATTTCTCTGATTAACAAATCATTTTTAATAAAATATGTTATTAAAAATATTTATTCAATAGCATTAAAATCTAGTTCATGCTATACAAAATCTCAATAAAAATAAACTTGCACTATATTTTAGATTAAATTTAGTTAAATATTATAAAATAAAATTTATCATGTATTATGAAACAACTAGCCAAACAAATAAATTTCTAGGATCTTATATAAAATTTGCTAAATAAAGTCTTTCTTTTATTCATTCTTTTCTCCTTCACTTTCTTTCTCTTCTTCTTTTTCTTCTTCAACTTGCTTCTCTTTTATTTCTTCAGGAGCTTTTTCAGTAATTTCTTCTTTCTTCTCTTTTTCTTGTTTTTCCTCTTCTTTCTTCTCTTTCTTTTGCTTCTTTGATTTTTCAGCTTTTGGTTTTTGTTTTTCTAAATCAATGACATTTTTGCAATTCAATTTTGTTAATATTTCATCAACCCTATCTTTATCAACAACATATGTATATAGATATTTTTTAGTTCTGACTTTTATTTTTGCTTTTCCATCCTTTTTACTTCTTTTTATTCTACATTCTATTCCTTTTTGGGCTATTTTTTCCAATTCTTCCAAGCTTTGCACCTGAATTGGCACATTTAGCACCCAAGCATATTATATGGAAACAAATTTTAAAAATTATCTTTTTATGGCTTCTAAAGCCTCTTCTTTTAATCCCATTCTCTTGCTATTAAATATTCTTGGATCCATAATTTCCGGTTCTTTTCTTATTATAGGCTTAAATTCCATTTTTGCCAATATATCCTTTTCTAGATCTACGCCGGGAGCAATTTCTTTCAATTCTATTCCATCCTCTACTTTTTGAAAGACAGCCCTTTCTGTAACAAATAATGCACTCTTATTTGACTTTGATAGTATTTTACCCGAGCAACCTATTTTGTATACTTGATTTACGAACTTAATTATTTCACCATCTTTTAATATTGATATTTTTCCGTTGTTAACTTCGATTTTCCTATCACCTGCTGTAAATTCGCCTGCAAAAAATATTTGAGGTGATCCTACTGCAATAGCAGGAAATCCTCCTGGTCCTGGAATTCTTGTAGGCATTATAAAAGAATTGACATTTCCATATCTATCTACTTGCATAAATCCAAGGCTTGCAGCATCAATTATTCCTCCTTCATACATAGTAAATTGATCTGGAACAGAAACTATTGCAAATGGCCCTATCGATGCCCCAAAATCTGCTCCATAAAGAGGCTTACCTCCCCAGGTTCCAGATTCAACAGTTAAAACTATTAAATCTTGCACTTCTTCTTCCACTGCAGCATCTGCAACTGTTGCAGGTATACCCACACCCAAATTAACTATTATTTGCCTTCCATTTTTCTTGAGTAGATTTAGAAGCTCAAGCAAAACCCTTCTGGCTATTATCTTTCTGTGGTTTAATTCTGCTTGTGATAAATGCTCTCTAGATAAAGGTGGAATTATCTTTCCTGAAACCATTGGATTATAATCGAAGCTAGAGCTTTGCCAATGGTAATCCCTAGGAGAAACAACAACATAATCTATTAAAGGACCTGGAACTTCAACATCTTTAGGATTTAAAGATCCATAACGAGCTATTCTTAAAACCTGGACAATATTAATTCCCTTATTGGGCATTGCCTTAATAGTTTGAGCTATATTTAATACAGTTCCATATGCAGCCTCATCTTCTAATGATAGATTACCCATTTCATCAGCTGTCGTTCCTCTTAGCAACCCAAACTGAGGCTTTGGGGCGGTATATAATAAATATTCTTGGCTGTCTATGTTAATTAAATGAACCTTAACCCTTCTCATCTTAATTGCTTTTTCATTAAGTGCGGTTCCATCTAATCTTGGATCAGCAGTCGTATATAAACCAACTTTTGTCAAAACACCTGGCCTACCGCTGCCAACTTCCCTGAACCAATATGCCATAATCCCTATGCTCCACGCATATGCATCAAACCACTCTTCTCTAACCATTTTCTGTAAGCTTTCGCTCCATCCATAAAATGGAAATAAAGTGCCATCAATAAAGTCCTCATCTTTTCTTTCATAAATAAGTTTTGCTATTCTATCTAATCCCCTTTCAGGTGCACCTGGAAAAGTATCGCTAATAATAAATAGCCTCTTTGGATGACCTGTCTTTAAATATAATTTGTAAAGCCTTTCTATTAGATACTCTGGCGCTGTAATCATATTAAACCCTGATATAGCAATAACAGAGTAATCAGGTATCATAGAAAGTATCGTTTCCGGATCTTTTACTATCTTTCTATTTGCAATTTCTTCTATAATATCGGGCAAATTTATTCACCATAAGTTTAATAGGTCTAGTAGTCTTATTAAACTTTAAGAGTAGAAAATTTAAATTAGATATAACTATAATAAAAAAGGGTTCAAAAATGATAAAATATGTTGCAACAGATGTTGATGGAACTTTAACAATAAGAAGAGGCGATGTAAGAATTAGTATTGAGGCAATAAATGGAATAAGGTTACTCGAATCCAATGGCATTAAAGTTTCTTTAGTTTCAGGAAATTCTTTACCTGTTACATTAGGCTTAAGAGGATACATAGGTGCATCGGGACCTGCTATTGCTGAAAATGGCTGTATAATTTATTTTCATGGTTATAAACATGTGTGCGACAGCAAGCCTCCTGACGAATTAAAAGAGATAGCTCTTAAAATGGGTCTTGTTGAGAGCTGGCAAAATAAATTTAGATTTCATGACTTAGCTTTTTTCATACCTAAAAATATAGATAAAAACAAAACGAAAGAATACATAAATGAAATGGAGAAAATATCTAATAAATATGGCTTTAAGGTTTTATGGAGTGGATACGCATTACATATCTTGCCTACAAACGGGAGCAAAGGCCAAGGAGTAAAAATTGCAAGCGAATTGCTAGGCTATAAACAAGAAGAAGTGGCAACAATAGGAGATGGAGAAAATGATATTGATATGCTAAAATTCGGAAGCTTTTCTGCTTGTCCCCAAGATGCGTCAGAAGAGGTTAAAGGCATAGTAAAATATATTGCATCAAAACCAGGGGGAGAAGGTTTTTTAGAAATCGCAAAATATATTATAAGCATGCAAAAATCAGATTAATTTATCATCACTGCCTTAAGGCTCTGTACTCGGCAAATTCCTCATCTAAGTTATATGTTTAATATAAAGTTATTAAGATTTTATGTTATTATTTAAATATTTGATAATTTTACCTTTTGATTATGTACAAGAATATATTAAACGCATTTAAAGCTAATCTTAAATTTAAAGTTAACTTGGTATGAGAGAATGAAAAATTATAACGATATAATAAAAATAAATGATGGAGTTTATTGGATAGGAGTAAATGATTTAAAGAAAAAAATGTTTGAAAACATGTGGCCCATACCTGAAGGGATTTCATATAATGCTTATTTAATAGAAGCAGGAAATGATTTTGTTGTAGTTGATGGAGTAGAAGAATATTTTACAGATATTTATTTGGAAAAATAAAAAAGATAGCCAAAGATTTTAATAAAATTAAATATATAGTCGTTAATCACTTAGAACCAGACCATCAAGGCAGCTTAGAAACTCTATCAAAAATAGCTACCAATGCCAAAATTATAATTTCGTTTGTTGGATCTAAGATGATAAAAGACTTTTACGATATACCTGAAGAGAAAATTATAGCCGTAAAAGATAATGATGTAATCCAAATTGGAAATAGGTCTTTCATGTTTATACATACACCGTGGCTTCATTGGCCAGAAACAATGTTAACCTTCGAAAAAACAAGTAACATATTATTTACATGTGATGTTTTTGGTTCATATGCTGCTTTTAAAGATGGCATATTTGATGACCAGGTAGATATAAAATATTATATTGATGAAGCAAAGAGATATTATATAAATATTGTTGGGCGATATACCAAGAATACATTGGATGCATTAAATAAAATAGAAAAGATAATGAAAACAATTAAAATAATTGCTCCAGCGCATGGCATTATCTTTAGACATGATGTAAATCTTCCAATATCTTTATATTATGAATGGGCAAAACCTAAATTAGAAAAAGAAGTCTCCATTTTATATTTAAGCATGTATGGCCATACAGTAAAATTAGTAGATATAATAAAGAAAAGATTAGAATCTAAAGGAATTAAAGTGAAAATAATAGATACTGCAGAGATTCATGTATCCTACATATTATCTGAAACAAATAACAGCGGAGCATTAATATTTGCTTTCCCCACGTACGATTCATCTATACCCATGCCTTTAAACAATGTTATATATGCATATCAAGTTAAAATGTTTGGAAGAGAAAGACCAGCAGGCATAGTAACAGGTTACGGTTGGGGCCCTATAGCTAAGCAAGTAGCAGAATTGCTATCAAAATCCGGATTCAAAGTAATAGAGCCCCTAGTAACAGTAAAAAACAAAATTAAAGAGGAAGATATAAATAAGCTAAATGAATTATCTGATAAAATTATTGAGGCTTTATTAAAAATCACAGAACCCAACAAATAGTTATTGTTTTAAATCTAAAAAATTATTCTAAATTTATTTCATCACCGTTATCCGGTATTATCACCTCTATATTGTTATTTTGGCTTTTTATTTCTTCAGATAACAATTTTTGGCCTTCTGGCTCTCCATGAACCAATATTACCCTTCTTAATCCTTGTATGCTTTTTATAGTTTCTAGAATTCCTTTTTTATCTGTATGGCTTGAAAAGTCAAACCACTCTACCCTTGACTCTACATTAAAGTTTTTATTTCCATCGGTGTAAAAACCTTTTTCTAATATATCTCTTCCAGGAGTACCTTCTGCCTGATAGCTAACCATAAATACTGCATTTCTTGGATTATTAGAAATCTTCTTAAGATAATAAAGGCTTGGTCCTCCCTTCATCATACCTGCACTTGCTATTATTACACCTGGTTCTTTTAATGCTCTTCTCCTATCATTCCATCCTTTCACTAATCTTTGCTCTTGCATTGCTTTAAGAAGTAAACGAGGAGATTTCAGGTAATTGCTATGTGCAATATAAAGTTCTGCTATATCCCTTATCATTCCATCCACCCATACATTATATCCAAAACCTTTTTCCTCAAGTAATGCCATTATCTCTTGACCTCTTGAGACTCCGAAAGCAGGGACCAAAACAACTCCATTTTTTTCAACTACGTCATTAACATCATCAATAAATCTCTTTTCGCTTTCTTCTCTAGGAGGATGATTAGATGTTGAATATGTTGATTCAATTATTAACGTGTCTGCTTTAACCCCATTTAATTTATGCGGACCTTTTAGTTTCGTTTCTATAGTATTCATGTCAGCAGTATATAATATTCTGTTACTATTTGTTTCAACAAGTACGCTTGCACTACCAGGTATGTGCCCACTATCCATTAATGTTACCAGAAAATTCCCATATTCATATGTTTTTTCATAGTTCATAGTTTCTGCAGAAACTAGCATATCATTAATACTTTGTTCATCAAAAGGTAAATAAGGACCGTTTAATTTTATCATATCCAATAACAAAATTTTACTTACGTCTAAAGTTAATGGAGTAGCTCCTAGCTTTGGCATCACAGATATATATAAAGAAGGAGCTGCCCCTATATGGTCTAGGTGACTATGTGTTAAAATTATTATATCTATATCTTTTGGTCTTACATGGAGAGGAAAAATAGGCCTATCGTTTTCATCAAAGTTTACCCCATAGTCTAATAGGGCAAATTTTTCATCTTGCTCAATCAAAATTCCTGCCCTACCAACTTCCTTTCCGCTACCTAGTATCTTTATTTTTGACATTGTTTTTGCAAACCTCTATATTTCTCAATTTATATTTACATTTCAAACTTAATATTTAATAATTATAGTATTTCTGTTAGAGTATTTTATTATTAAACCTTCTTAAAATACATTTATTTTAAATATTTTTAACTTTAAATAATATTAATAAAAAGCTTATAAATAATTTCTACATTAATTAAATATGATAAAAGGGGAATAGAAAACTTTATTTTTCAAGGTGGGGTAAAGTAAAAGATTAAACTTTACCTTTTGAAAAATAACAAATGATAACAAGGTATGCATCACTAACTGACTTCCTCCCCGCCCTGAAGGGCGAGTTTCCTGAGGTCTTAAGGGTTACACCCCTTTATGGTACTCTGTTATGATCTACAATAAAAGATAGGGGTTTCTTTATTGTTGATAAGACTTTACCTGTTGCTTTCTTTAATATGTTTAAAGCCCCATTTAAATCAGAATGAAGTTTATGTTTTAATGGACAACTAATGACCCCCCTTGGTCTTCTTTTAACTTCTACATTATGATAAGCACAATACTTTGAGGTATTATACTCAACGACCTCAAAAACTTTAATGCCATATTCTTGTGCTTTAAGTTCAATTGTATCAATTAATTTACGATAAGACCACATGTTTACTGTGAATTTGTTTCCTTTTTCTTGTGCGATGTTAAATGGATAACCTAAGTAAAGAAGCCAAGTACCGTCGTTTAATACTACACTTGCTAAAACGTTTATGCCTAAGTCTATTGAAGTGACCTTGTTACCTTTAGGTGATTCAACTGAAATGGTTTTCCTTTCACCATAAACAATATGCTTGCTCTCCTTTCCCGTTTTAGTTTTCTCAACACCTACTTCAACTGGTATAGAAGCATACCATGCGTTTCTTGTTTCATCATAGTATATCTCCAGCCTACCTTGTTTACCATACTACCTAAGTCTACTAGCAAAATCTATTTCTAGGTTGAAGTCCTTGAGGATTAACTTGTGTTTTGTTCGTCAACAACATATCTATCTTGTCTAACAACAAGTAAAAGCTTCCTCTTCTTAGTTTCTCTATCATTCCAATAACGCGGTAAGCTAACATGTTTCATGAAGGTTGGCAATTTTCCTTCATTCTTCAGCTTTAGAAGAGAAAAATGAGTTCCATGCCTCATTGCTCTTCTGCATAACTGCTTGAGCATTAACTTTTAGTTCTTCCTTATACTTTTCATAATACTTGTTCCACGTTTTATTGAAGTCTACTTTCTTTTCATGAAAAAACTGTTGTCTCCTCTCATAGTTTAACTCGTTGAAAAGCTTTGATGAGATATTAGCTAGCCTTCTGAGCTTCCTTTTCTGATAACCATTTGGAAAAAGGCGTACTACATTTGTTCTCTTATTTGTATAATTAACTTCGTAGATGCCTTCATCTGGTATTGCGGGAGAAATCGGCTCCCGCTCCTCATGTTTTAAGAGTTGACCAGACGAAGGCATCTGGAGAGCATCTCAAATAGAAATAGTATTTTTGGTTAAAAATTTTATTCTGTCCCTAGAAGGGCAAGGCTTGTCGTTCTCTTTATCACATTTTACTATATGTTACCCTTTAAAAGTAACTTTATTGGTATCACTTGCTTTAATCCAGATGGCGTATACCTTATAACAGAAACTGGTAAAATGCCATTCTCTACTTCATACCTAGCTATATCAACTGGATCTGTGGAATTTATTAATTCAGTTTTTATTAATGGAGGAGCATTATGGGTTAATTGAAGTGATCTTATACCTATTATTTTGGCTTTTTCATATTTAGTTAAATATGGTGGCCCTATTATTATATCTTCTCTAATTTTTGGATATGCCATATATGAACCTGACATTTTTTCCACCTATTTATCCTCTTCAAATATTACTAAAATTAGAGATTAAAAATTAAATGCTAAATTTTTTATACTAACAAAATATTAGGGTGTAAGTCTAGATTAGAATTAAGGATTAAGATGAAAGAAATTAAATTAAAAATAGAACCAGGAAATTATAAAAGTGTAAAACTAGAATTAAGCGATGCTATAGAATTACTAAAAATTGTTGCTTCTCTAAGAGGTTTAGAAACAAAGGATGTTATAGAATCTTTTAGAATACTGAACAACTTTGACGAGTTTTATGAATATCAAAGAAAGAAGTTTAAAGACTATGTAACTCCAGATAAAGATGTAAGCGACATGATAAAAGGTTCAGTTATTGTTGATAATATGAAACTAATCAAAGAAAATAATAAAAAGTTTGTTATAATAACATTTGATAGAAGATTAAAAGAAGAATTCATAATTAAAGGATTAAATCAAATAGGATATAATGTAAATATTGAAAAATAGTAAACCAAGCCGATCTCGCAAACATCCTTTGATGAGAAAATAATGAAACTATTATTCATTTGTTTCGCTTTTTTCGCTTTTCTTTTTACTAGTCTTCTTTTTACTAGATTTCTCTTTTTTACTTTTTTCGCTTTTCTTTTTACTAGTCTTCTTTTTACTAGATTTCTTAGACCTTCTCGACTTCTTTATAGAAGAACTAGATAATTCAGACATTTTACGTTCGACTTCTTCGTTATAATATGCTCTTGCTTCATTAACTTTAATTTCATTTTTAACAGCCTTCTCTAAAATATCAAATGACCTCAACATGATATCTAGTAGTTCAGGGCTTTCTACTTTATACTCAATTAGCTGTTGAGATTCTTCTTGGGCATTGTTTTGTTGCTCTTGTTCTTCCTCCTCCTCACCTACCTCATCTTCGCTTTCGCTCATTTTTCCACCTAAACTTAAAATATGGTAACGCGAATTTAATATTTTCATTTGATTTTAAACATTGTCGGGGATTAAAGACTATCTACCCTATAGTAGATTATAAGAACATTTTTATGTCAGATCTTAATAATAAACAGACCTTGGATATAATAGCTGATAGTATCCTCTGACTGAGAGTTTAATCATATAAAGGACGCCATTGCAACCATTATTCTTAAGGTATTATAGAATATTATTTTAACGGGACCTTCACCATTGTAAGTTAAGGAGGATCTAATTATTGAGAGAAGCTGGTAATATTTCTAACCTCCTCTTTGTCCTGAAGGGTGAGAGGTCCCTTAAGGCAGATCATAGGTTCGCGGTTTAATACCTTCATCTTCATCTCTTCATAGCTAGTTGGTGAAATTACCCACCTACTCCATTTCAGGTAGACCACTGTTAGACCTTCAACCAATTACCCCTATCCCTCACTGGCCTCTCCTCTCAGATCCAAGGGACTCAGGGATATGTTTTCAATGTATAGGGACATACTTTGGCCTTGATTTAGGACTTCCCTACACCAGCTCTGTTAGTTGGGGTAGAGGCATACCTCATGTTTCAGTGACGCATACCCCTTTAGCAGCTGTCTCAATTTTAAGTCTTTAAATTCAAAAAATTTTACGCCGTCCCTACAAGGGCAGGGTTTGCCGTTCTCCTTATCATAAGAGAAAGATAGTTTATTAATTGTTTACCAGATGTTTGAAAACATATATATAAGCTTTTCTCCTTTTAAACAGAAATAGTCCTTATCAAATAAATATCTACATAGCTGAAATAAATAATATACACAGAGGTATTAGAATTGATGTATTTAGATGACAATATATTATGGAGGACATTTAATATGGATAAAATAGATTATACAGGAGGTAAATTTAATGAATTTGTTAGTATGTTAAGCAAAAAAGCATTAAATTCATTTATGGGGGCATATATACTTTTAGATAGCCAATCTAAAGTAAAGTTTAACATGGGATTTATAGAATTATTGTTGAAAAGTCCTGAAAACGCCTGCATACTAGCTCGTGAAGCTTTGGGAGAACAGTTTATGTTTTTAATAAAATCAATTTTGGTAGGTAATGAATTTAATGAAATAAGAAATTATATATTAAATAGCTGTAAAAGCTTTTTAAGTTCTTCATAAAGGATTATAGATTAAATGTTAATAATTGTTACAAAGTTAATAATTACAGCAATTCTATACTAAATTTATCCCAGCCCTAAAGGTTTCCAATACAATTTAATATGAAATACAAGCATTTTACTATAATTTAAATCCATAGAATTAACCAAAATCTTTATCTTTATAAAATTTATAAACTTACATATACTCCTTAAATGGCGAGGTCTTTAGCCGTAAGGTGATTCAAATGGTGAAAGCATCAACAGGATATAGAAGCAAGACAAGAAATATGCTAAGAAAGCACATCAGAGAAAGGGGAGGTGTTCCAAGGTTAAGTAAAGCCTTATACCCATATCAAATAGGGGATAAGGTTGTTATATACATAAATTCATCTTTTCATGATGGAATGCCTCACAGAAGATTTCATGGACTAACTGGAGAAATTGTTGATAAAAGAGGAAAAGCTTATGTAGTAAAAGTAAATTTAGGAAATAAAGAAAAGACTATTATAACATATGCAGTCCATCTAAAACCCTTCTTAGAACAAAAGTCCCAATAAGGGGTCTTATATTATGGAAAGAAGGATTGAAGAAAGACGCTATATTTCCTATTATGAAGCAAAATATTTTATGGAAAGAAGGATTGAAGATTCACAACAAATAAACTCTCTTCAAGAAAAATCATGGGATTATTTAAAAACCTTTGGTGTAGGCGATTCTAAAGAGGCTAAAGAATCGATTAAAAAATTAGTTAGTTTTGGCTTAAAAGAAACAACGGCTATTATGCTGCTAAATGTTTGCCCTGATAACAACTCATTTATAATATCTATTATTTCTTCTTTACCGGAAGAAAATTCAACAAAAATAGACGAAGAAAAATCGAAAGAAATTTTTAACATAATAAATAATTTTTGTAGTAAAAAAAGTTAAACTCCTTATTTCTATAAATTAGTTGAGTAACTATGAGTAAAAACTTAAGCAGGAATTGTTATTCAAATAATTTTACTGCTTTAATAGCTGAAAAACCAAGGGCTGCAGAAAAAATTGCTTTAGCCTTAAAAGATTACGGAAAAATTGAAAAATGCAAGTATTATAGAATCCCTTATTACATGATTAAAAATGATAAAGAAACAATTTTAGTTCTACCAAGTGCAGGACATCTCTTTGGACCTTCTACAAGTGGCAGAGGGATACCTATAATAAAGATAGTTTGGAAACCCCTTTGGGAGTTTGACAAATCAGCCTACTATACAAAACCATATTATATGATGATGGCATCAATCCTGCCTAAAGCAGACGCATATATAAATGCCTGTGATTATGACATCGAAGGAAGTGTTATAGGATATAAAATTATAGAAAGCTTTGGAGATGTTAAAAAGGCTAAAAGGATGAAATATTCTACTTTAACAAAAACAGATATTTTAAATGCATTTAATAAACTATCCCCCCTAGATTTAGATAATGTAAATGCAGGTTCTGCCAGACATGAGTTAGATTGGCTATGGGGAATTAACGTCTCAAGACTTCTCATGAAATCATTAAAGAATGAAACAGGAAAGACTGTTTCTTTGAGTGCAGGTAGAGTGCAAAGTCCAACACTTGCAGAGGCTATAAAAAGATGGGAAGAAATAAACCTTTATTTACCAAACCCTATTTTTTCTATATCAATATTAGGTGAGTATGAAGGAAAAAAATTTTTAATAACCCCTAAGGATTGGTATCCAGAAACAATTTCTGAAGCAAATGATGTCAAGAAATATTTGGAAAAAAATCCATATTTAATAGTTGAAGATTACAGTGAAAGTAAAGATAAGATTTCGCCACCACCTGCTTTTAATTTAGGGGATCTCCAAAAAGAAGCGTCAAGAATTTACGGCTATTCACCATTTAAAACCCAAAGCATAGCCGAAGAACTTTATTTAGAGGCATTGATAAGCTATCCAAGAACAAACAGCCAAAAGTTGCCTAAAACCATTAATTATGCTCAAATATTAAATAATCTATCAAAACAAAAATACAAGAGTCTAATTGAAACCTTGTTGAAAGAAACCAATGGGAAACTAAATCCAGTTCAGGGCAAAGAAGACGATCCTGCTCATCCAGCCATATACCCAACAGGTGAAGTTCCAAAGAAATTATATGGCGATTATTTGAGGATCTATGATCTTATTGTTAAAAGATTTCTTTCGGCATTTTCAAAAGATGCATTATTGAATAAAAGTTTTGTAACTTTAAGAGACGGATTAAATAGAAAATATAAAGCAGAAGGATTAGTAATAATAGATGAAGGGTGGTTTAAATATTATAGTTTTTCTTATCCAAAAACTAATGAAATACCTGTTTTAAGAAAAAACGACAAAGTAAAAATAATAAATATTGACTTAAAAACAGTATGGCCAAAAACTAATGTTTTTCTAAGCAGACCTTCATTACTTAGATGGATGGAAAAGGTAAACATTGGAACAGAAGCAACAAGAGCTAGGATTATAGAGATACTTTATAAAAGAAAGTACTTAATAAACAGAGGCAAAAGAACAGAGGTAACTAACCTAGGATATACTGTATATAAGGCTATAGAATTAATATCGAAACAACTAATTTCACCAGAACTTACTAGGAACTTTGAGGAAAAACTAGATATGATATCGAAGGGCAAATATTCTAAAGAAGATGTAGTAAACGAGGCTAAAGAATTTCTTTCTAAGGTAATAAAAGAAAAACTTGATGACAAAAGTTTAGGTAAAAACTTAGCAATAGCATTAGGTATAGAAGAGCCTGAGGAAAAGTGCTCTATATGCAAAAGACAAGCTAAACATAGAGTTTCAAATTATAATTTATGTGATTTCCATTATATGGCTTTAAAGAAAATAAATGAAAAATTGCCAGATCTATCAAAAAGGTTAGAAATTGATGAAAACAGAATATTAAAAGAGTTATCAGAAAATGCTATCGTTGGTTTGTGGATAAGAGAAGCAAGCAAATTTTTACTTCAAAATGATGAAAGAATCGCCTTCAGGGGAATTAGTTAAAAACCAAAATGTTATATCTTTATGCCAAATGATAAAAAAGTATCACTACCAGTACCTCTTATTGCAAGAGCAAAGCTTCCTATATATGGTATAACTATTGGTTCATTTCCATTATAAGTCCATACAACACCTTTTATTTCAAAATATGGAACCCCTCCTGTAGTAAAACCATTTATAGTATAATATCCACAATATTGAGGATAGCCTGGATCTGGTATTGGATTATTATCTCCTTTTATTATAAAACACTCCGTTCCGTTATGTTCATATATACCAATAACTCTATGTATAATTAACGTTCCATAATAATTGTAGACTATTACGTTGCCTATCTTAATATTGTTATACGGTTTCTTGTACATGATAGCAACATCTCCAGTATGAAGGGTAGGCTTCATACTTATTCCATCAACAATAACTGGCGTTATACCATAAACTAAATGGGCAAATAAAGCAGCCCCAATAATTAATATCATAACTGTAATTAATATAGCATTACCATATTTTATTTTTTGCCTCATTTCATGCTTATCCATATCAATCCCATAAAAATTATAGAAATAGGAAGTTAAAAAAAATATTAGAGATCACACGTTTTACAGGTGCTATTTTCATCTGGTTTTAAACTTACAATGCCATTCCTACTATCCTTAGCTATACCAAATAACTGAGAAAGCTTTCTATCGGATTCTACATCAGTTACTCTCATTTCTTTTTTAATTATTGTCATTCTAGACTTCTCCTTTTTCTTTTGCTTTATAGGTTGCACCAATATATTTTTTGCCTCTCCACCAAAATATATTACTTGTATTCCTTTGCTCTCATCCCTATAAATTGTTACTCCTTTTAACCCTCCTAACCATGCAACAAGGTATGTTGTGTAAACGTCGTCTATTTTTGAATCACTTGGCAAATTAATTGTTTTGCTTATAGCTTGGTCGGTATAAATTTGTGAAGCTATTTGATGAGATAAATGATACCATAAATCGAAATCCATGCTTGTAGAGAAGATGTTTGCTAAATTTCTTATTTCTTCTATTAACCCCTTGTAATCTACATCGTTTTTAGATACTATTTTGCCATCTTTTTCAACAACCTTACTTTTGCTCACTATATAATTCTCTATATCGTTTAATGCCCATCTAATACTGCCTTTGTGAGATGATATAAATTTAAACAGATCATCTAAAAATTCAACAGATAAGTTATATTTCTTTGCTAATTCTAATACTTTATCTCTAAATATTGATATTGTTTCCCAAAACTCTCCTACTGCAACTCTTCTTAAATATACTAGAGCAAAATATGGCTCTATTCCACTGCTGGTCCCAGAGATAATGCTTATAGTTCCTGTTGGAGCTACAGTATTTACAACTGTGTTTCTTGGTGCTTTTGCGCCTATTGACTTTCCATAATCTATAAGTTTATTCCATGTTAATCCAGGATTAAACAACGCGTTAATAAGCAATTTCTTTGCATCGTTTATCGAAAAGTCAAAGGAATTATTTATATCATCTTTAGAAATTGAAAATACATCATTTAATACTTTATAAAATGCTTCATCTCTAATAATATTTATTGATCCATCTTGCATTACTCTTTTCGCGGTTTCTCCAACAAATCTTTTAGAAATCTCTGCTGGTATTTTTACATCATGGTACTTTACATTTACCCATCCGTCTTTAATTTTCATAACTTCATTAGCCTTAAGTAAAGCAGGTGTATGCAACTTTAAGGTTTCTTCAATATCAGCTTTCTCAACACATTTCATTTCCTTCCAATCCCATCTTTTGCATTCAAAAGCAGGAGCATGCCCTAATTTAGCACCTAATTCCCAACTTCTTTTCCATGCAAAAACTTCAATTGCTGCAGAAACTATCAAAGTAAATGCAACAGCCTCATCGCTGTCATATGGATAATTAAGTGCCGCTACGGCATTTGCTAATCCCATTATCCCTAGCCCTATTTTTCTCGTGATTGAGTTTATCAGGGTTTGCCTCTTATCAGGATGTTTATTTAAGTCAATCACAGCATCCATTGAATCCACAATCAATTGTATATCATCATAAAAAGCCTTCAAATCAAACTTATTATCTTTAATATACTTGTTTAAGTCTATAGAACCTAAGTTACAGCTTTCAAATGGATATAAGTGCTGTTCACCGCATGGGTTTGTTGCAGTAACTACGCCCAACCAAGGAGTAGGATTGAATTTGTTATGATTGTCAGGGAATATTAATCCTGGATCTCCACCTTCCCATGCAGCTTTAATTATCTCTTCCCATAAAAGCCTTGCATTATATTTCCATATCTTTGTGTTTCTCTCATTAAAGTCAACTTTTTTACCTGATGTCTTGTTTGCCTCTTCTAAGTCATTAATTGCTAAAGACTTTGTTTTTTCTAAAACATCTTCAAATATGTTTAAGTATGGATTATCTAAAAGCCATTTGTTTTCTTCAATAAGTTTTCCTATTCTTCCTAAACCTGTTTCCTTGCTAATACTATAATGAATTCTATAAACTCCATTTTCATCCTTGCTATATCTTGGATTTACCATCCACCATTCATCATCATCAATAAGTGATTTCATAAAGGCATCGTTTACACCAACACTTATGTTAAAGTTAGTTAAAAATGAGTCCTGCATAGGGGTTCTCTTGGATTGTATAAAGCCTGCATCTTCTGGCATATAATAGCCTTCCTTAGAAAGCTTTTCAGCCATCATTTTTAATATCGGATTTACTTCATATAATTCATCTTTTTCGATTTGATCAAATGCATCTTTAACTGCCTTTATAAATGCCCTAACTTGGGGAGGTAATGTATTTGCTAAAGCCTGCCACGAATCGTATTTTGGATTATATATATCAGGATGCCAAATATGTAATATACCCATATTAGCTCCTCTTCTCTTACCCCCCTGTTTAACAACATCAGTTGCGACATCATATAGCCTCATAAAGCTTAATGGTCCACTTGCTACCCCGCTTGTACCGGCAACAATATCTCCTCTAGGCCTTAGTTCTGAAAAACTAAAACCTTGGCCTCCGCCATATTTAAACGTTAAGGCTTGAACCTTAACTCCATCTAGTATGCCTTCCATGCTATCAAAAACCGGTGTAACATAACATGCACTTAAAGCTCCTTTAGCTCCATCAGAAAACATATTAAATAATGTTGGAGAATTAAACATAAATTTACCATTTATTAATAAATTATAAAGTCTTTCTTTATCTGCCCTAGAAGAGAACCCTTCGGCAACTCTTCTCATAACCATTGAAGGCGTTTCTAATGGGTTTAACAATTGACTTTTTACCATATATCTCGATTGTAATACTTTTATTGCATTATAAGTAAATTTCATATCATCTTCGCATGGTTCATTCCTTTTACCTTCAACGAAATCTTTTACGCACTGTGGAATATCAGCTAATAAACCACCATTTGGCGCCCTTTTATTATATTCTTTTAAAACAGCTCCATAAATTTCTTTCAACAAAAGCTTCCTAGCTTCTATTTCAATTTCTGGCTTAAATGTTGATTCCTTAATTAATTTTAATTGATCAGCTTCATTTGATGCCATATTTACACCCCTTCTTAAATCCACCAATCGCGTTTAGCGTAAATATATTATGATTGAGTAAGGTAAATATTTTTCTGGGCATATTCTAACACTGACCTCTCTATCATATATTATATAGGGTTGTATTACCTTATCTTTTTTTCCATTTTACAACTGAAAGCCTCGCCTTTTAAGGTGGGGATAAGAAAAGTTTTTTAAATTTAAAAATTTAAAATTGAGACAGCTGCTAATGGGGTATGTATCATTGAAACATGAGGTACGCCTCTACCCCAACTAACAAGTGTAATATAGGAATCGTGTAGGGAAGCCCTAAATTAGGGCCAAAGTATATATGTGTCCCTACACATTAAAAACATATCCCCAAGTCCCTTGGATCTGGGAGGAAAGGGCAACTTCTAGTGAGGCATAGGAGTAATGGGTTGAAGGCCCAGCCAGTGGTCTATCGCTGGACGAATGGAGCGGGGTAGTGAAGAAACCTCTACCTGCTAGCTATGAAGTGATGAAAAAGAAGGCGGTAAATCACAAACCTATGATCCGCCCTGAAGGAACCCTTGCCCTTTAGGGCAGGGAGGAGGTCAGCCCTCTTAGATATAACTTCAACGCCTTTAAAAGCGCAGAGACAAAAGGGTATTGCTTTAAAACCATAAATACGCAAATATTATACTCAAGAGCCTTAAGTTTTAGCATTAATGTTAACTTCCATTATCTCTTTGGATTTTCTGTAATTAGTCCCTAGTTGATTTTAATTTAACTTTTCCATTGAAGAGCTGTTACCTCCTCTGTATTTTAATTCTTTGAAAAGGTTTGCTCAAGCATTAGTTTATTTTCTGACCTCCTCCCCGCCCTGAAGGGCGAGTTTCCTGAGGTCTCAAGGGTTACACCCCTTTTATACTACTCTATTATCCCTCAAGCCGATTAGGAGAAATCGGCTCCCGCTCCTCATGTTTTAAGAGTTGACCAGACGAAGGCATCTAAAGGCATTTCAAATAGAAATAGTATTTTTGATTTAAAAGCTTTTATTCCGCCCCTAGAAGGGGCGAGGTTTGTTGTTTCTTTATCATTTCAATTTAGGAATATCTACAATAGAAAGTCGAGGTGAAAAAGCAGTTGGCAGAAAAGATAACCAAGATGTGCTCAATATGCAAAAAAAGACCTGCAGTTTATTATAGAACATACAGTGGCGAGTATATTTGTGCTAAATGCTTAAATAATGTAATCGAAAAAGGAGTTAAGAGAGAAATAAGCAAAACTAAGATTTTAAACATGGACAGCAAAATAGTTATACCAATAACTTATTTTTCTCCAGGTTCATCTATAGTTTTATCTAACATTCTCTACAGAATTGAGAAGCAATTTAAATCAAAACTTGCTATAATAGTACCTAAAGATTATGATATAGAAAAAATTAAAAGCTTTTTAGAGGATAAAACAGATATATTAATTGCTGATATTAGCATCAAACCTCCTGATAAGCTGTCTCTAATGGAATGCCTAAGATATGAAAGAGCTTGGTCAATAAAATCAGCTAAAGCTTTAGGCTATAATTTTATTTCATTACCTATAACAAGAACAGATATATCTTTAATTTTATTAGACTCTATATTAAATGGAAAAAGTGAATTTCTATCCGAATCATTTGAATTTCTAGATATGGATAATATAAAAATATTTTATCCTTTTTCTGGCATTGAGGGAGAAATTCTAGCATCTTACGAATTTATATCTGGAGTAAAAATAAATCCTTTATGTTCTACTCATATAAAATCAAAAAGCATATTTTACTCAATAGCAGGTTCAAGACCCGAACTTGATTTTGGGAGCCAAAGAATTGTTGAAAGATTAAACAACATTACAAATAAGTTAAGCAAAACTAAATGTAAAATTTGCGGAGGTTTTTCTGATCATGAAATTTGCAATACGTGTATCAAATTAAACTTAAGAAATATTGATGTTACTTTAAACATTTCTTCTTAACAAATTTAATAAGATGCTTTTTTCTTCTTTACTTAAATGAAGTTTAACGCTTATCTTATCTTTCTCTTGTAAACTAGGTGGCTTTATTTCTCCATCATAAATTATGTAGCCAGAATTTACTATCTCCTCTAATAAACTATTATTATAAATTTTTCTTAGATTAACAAGCTGATCTTTTAAATTTATATCTTTTTTTATATCCTTCTCATCAAGAATTGCTCCACAAACTATGCAATTCATATCGGGCATAACAGAATTAAAACCGCAAACAGGACACCTTATTGGAGTTCTATTACCATAGTTATTCCAAAGTTGCCTTAAGTTTTCTATTAGATCGGGTGCATTAATTTTCTTAACTATCTTATAAAGTTTGGGAGCAGCCTTTCCAGCAAATTCTGGTGCATAAGCTATTATAAATTCAACTCTATCTCTGGAATCTATCTCATCTCTTTCAATAAGCCTGGCTGCAACAGCCTTCATAAATTGATCTTTTAAATTTACAAATTTTTTCATCAAAGATTCTTCTGAGGGCTTAGTTACCCTAGACTCCACTATAGAGGTTATTATTTCTTCAACCAAATCCTTAATATCATTTGGACTTAAATTAATTAGATCAAGGCCAAACCTATCTATTATTTCATTTGATATACTAGTCACAAAATTATTAAATTCTTCATCACTAAGCTTTGCTTTTTTCTGTGATTTCTTTTTATTTTCATGGCCTTTATTATTCTCTTCTTTATTTTTAATTGATTCACCTTTTCCTTTCTTTCTAGGCATACTACTCAATCCGTATATAAATAACTACTCTGCCCTAAATATAATTAAGTAAACTAAATCCCATAGATATGTTGTTTAAAACTCACATTTATTCATTTGGACTTCTCATTTAATAGACAACACATATTTTTTGATTAATTTATTAAAAGAAACGTTTATATTAGGATGAAATCTTAATACCTTAATAAAAATATTATTTCAATTTAAAAAATTTTCTACAAATATAAATAAATAGGATGAAATATCTTTAAAAATAGAAGGGAGTGAGATTTAATGGAAGGTCAGAGGGCTCCACAGAAAAAAGAAGGAGAACATATAGCAGGAGTAGAAATAGAGGCAGTTATACTAGATTACATGGATAATGGATATTATATGGATCCACATCCATGGCATAAAGAAAAACCCATAGCACAAGCTATTGGAGTGAGAAAATTTACTATATTAGATGGCATCCCTTTGGGACATAAGTTAGAATCCTTAGATGTTGTTACATTAGCGAGAGAAACAGTAAAAACAATAAACGAACCTTTAGACCCTACAGGTAAAAAATTTAAAACATTTGATGTCTCATTAGCTTGTATACCTGGAGCTGATAAAAAAATATATTGTACTACTATATTTCCAGTTTCTCAAAGAATATCAGATTTAATAGATATATCTCTTTCAGACCCAAATAGCGGGCTAGTTTATCTGAAAAACCCCTCTGACCTTTCGAAGGTAGCTAAAGAAAGAGGCCTTTCAGAAAAAATTTTGGCAGTTCCAAGAACACCTATATCTTATAAGGATTTATCAGAAATAGCAAAAAGAACTCTACCTGAGGCTATTAAGTTGATTATTAGGAAAAATGAAAAACTATTTGTTGAATTCTTTAATATAGCAGAACCAATAAACATAAGACTACATTCCATTGAGTTATTAAGAGGCGTCGGAAAGAAAACGCTTAAAACGCTTCTTGAAACTAGACAAGCTAAAAAAATTACTAGCTTTGATGAAATCAAAAAAATATTAAAGGTTGATCCTATAGATATTCTTGCAGACAAAATAATCGATGAAATTACAAACCAACCAAAATATTATTTATTTGTTGAACCTAAAGATCCAAATATTTTATTTTTAAATTACCTAGATTTAATGAGAAAAAGTCTTTATCAAAAGACAAAATGAAGCTGAGGAATAATAATGGAATTAAAAAATTTTTATTCTATATGTAATAATTTTGAGGACAAAATTAAAATTAAGTTAATTAAAAAAATATCACAACATTTTTTGCTTGATTGCAATTATATAAAACTTTTCTATGACCAATTAATTCAATACAAAAATCAAGATTTCCTTGAGATAGGAACCGGCATAGGATCAATTACATTACCCATATCGCTTCTTGCAAAAAGGGTTATAACAATAGAAATTGATAGAAGGCTCTCCTATGTAAGAAATTTTTTACCATATAATGTAGAATTCATTTTTGGCGATGGAATTAACATTGTAAAGTCGACGAAAATACCTATATTGGTATCTAACATACCATATAATATAACTTCAAAAATATTAATTAATCTTGCAAAAAATAATAATATAAAATATGCTGTATTAGGAATGCAAAAAGAAGTTGGGAATAGAATAATAGCAAATCCAGGAGAAGAGAGCTATGGTAGATTAAGCATAATTATGCAACTTTTATTCAAAGCAAAAATAATTGGGTACATACCATCAGAAAAGTTTATCCCAAGACCTAAGGTAGATAGCTCAGTAATAGTTTTAGAAAGAAAAAATTTATGGAATGAGAACCTCACTAGGCTAGAAAAATTAACCTCTTGCTTATTTTCTCAAAGAAATAAAAAAGCTGAAAAGGTCATAAAAATCTGTACCGACGAAGAAAACCTAAAAAAAATTAACCTCAAAGAAAAAAGAGTTAAGGATTTAACTCCAAATGAAATATTAGCTCTGCTTAATATTTAATAAATTAAAATTAATTTTAATAAATAATAAAAACTCTCATATCTGATTTCTAATTGAAATCATTTGTATTTACTTTATGACCTCCTTCCAGCCATGAATGTTTTCTTAAGGTCTGAGGATTATACCTTTTATAAGTATGCTAGATTATTATAGTTGCTTAACACTTTCCTTAGAATGACACTCTTTATTTAATTTTATCAGAATTTAAAAACCTTTATCCCAATCTGGAAAAGAGATGCTTGACTTTTTTATTGCCATTAAATATCAGTTTTTTACAAAAAATAAATAGAAAGCTCTTTAAATTTTTATTAACCATTGCTAAATATAGAATTAAAGCGCGTAAGGTGCTTCTTTGTGACAAGAATACCAGCAGAGCTATGTGCTAGATGCAAAGGATACAAAAAGCTATGCGGACTTCCAAAATGTCCTATATTAGAAGAATTTAGATCTCAATTAAATTCATCTCTAAAAATAATTGATAAAAATGCTGGAGGATCAACTCCTCCCAGCGGTCTTGTAGGAGAATATGGTTATCCAAAAGTTCTCTTTCACTATATGATACCTCCAGGAATAAATGGGGATGAAGCTAAATACAGGGATAATCCTATTTTGTGGTCAATTAAAAAGGAGCCTTTAGAAAATATAATCAAAATGAGAAGCGAACTCGTCTCTGCTACAATAGTTGTTGATATAAATAGACCTTGGGAATTGTATCAGAATGAGATAGGCTTAGCAATAATATCTGAAAGGCCTGTTGATAGTGAAGTATTACTTAAAAAGCCTCCATTACCAAAATTATCATTCGATGGTATAACTAAACCAGTCGGTCCTAGAGCCCCAGCTGAAAAAATAATTGTAAGGAGTAATCCCAAATTAAGTAAAGCAACAGAAAAAATCATATGGGATGATTTGAAGGCAGAAAATGCTTTGTGGAACCTATATAAAGAAGGAGTTGATGTATATATTTTACAAAATATGTTAAGCTTAGGTTTTTTAGGAAAGATAAAGCAAAGGAGGCTTGTTCCGACAAGATGGTCAATAACTGCAATTGATGATACTCTTTCCAAATATTTAAGAAAACAAGTCAGAGAATTTAACGAAATAAGCCAATACGAAATATATGAGGGTGAATATTTAAGCAATAGATTTTTAATAATATTAATACCAGGAGATATAGAATTTGAATGGATTGAAGTTTGGCATCCTTTATCAATATGGACAAGATATGCTGAAAAACCTGTTATAAGCAAAGTTGAAGAGGATGCTTTAGGAAGGGTTTCTACCCCAGATGGCGGATTTTCCGCTGCAAGGCTTGCTATATTGGAGTACCTTTTAAAAACAAAAGTAAAGGCAAGCATAGTTATTTTGAGAGAGATTTTACCTTCCTATTATGCTCCTGTGGGGAATTGGCATATAAGAGAAACTGTTAGAAATTCCTTGATTAAAGGCTATAAATTTAAGACTAATGATATAAATGAAGTCAACAAATATGCAAGTAGTTGGCTTAAAGCAGATCCAACCTATGTGTTAAAAGAAAGCTATCTATTAAAATATAGTTTGAAGAAAAGAAAGCTATCTGAATTTATTTGATAAAATGAACGGCAAACCTCGCCCTTCAGGGCGGGGAGGAGGTCAGAATAAACTAAGTGAATTTAATTTAATATTTCTTTCTAAAGGATTTTATTAATATGCTAAATCTAAAAATATATACTTTTGCGCACAAAAAAATTCACGGTGGAAAAATGTCGAAAGAAAACAAAATAAAGACAGTTTTTGAACCAATCTATATGCTCAGTTATAAACCTTCTTCAGGATGTGAGTTTTTTGAAGTATTAGAAAATAATGGAAATTATTATGCCAGATGCAAGGTTATAGATTCTCTGATAACAAAGAGTAAAGTAAATAAATGTGAAAACTATTGGAAAGATTGCCCTTATAGAAGGCTCAGTTTAAAATCTCAAAGAGGAATCAAGGAACTATAACAGTTCCTGATAGACCTTTTATTACATTATAAGCATCGTCAAGATCTCCTATAATTGCAGTTCCATTTGTTGATTCAACATATTTAATAGAAGCTAATACCTTTGGGCCCATAGATCCTTCAGGGAACATACCTTTTTTATATAAATCGCGCAACTCATCAACTCCTACCTTTTCTAACCATGTTTCATCTTTTTTACCATAATTTATTGCAACTCCTTTTACATCAGTTAATATTATAAATTTATCAGCCATAATTTTTGTGGCTAATAATGAACTTGCCAAATCTTTATCAATTACAGCTTCTATTGGAATGTAATTTTCTTTTCTCTTTATAACAGGAATTCCTCCACCCCCTGCAGCTATAACTATATATTTTTCATCTAGCAATTTTTTAATAATATCAATTTCTAGTATATCAACTGGCATTGGACTTGGCACTACTCTCCTATAACCCCCTCTAGGGTCTTCTTTAAATACCCAACCAAATTCTTTAGATAACCTCTCTGCTTGATCCATTGAAAAATAACTTCCTACATATTTAGTAGGATTTGAAAACTCTTTATCGTTATCTAACACCAAAGTTCTAGTTAATATAGCAATAGCTTTTCTTTCCTTTAAATAATTGGAAAATGATTGCTGCAACATATATCCGATCCATCCCTGAGTCATTGCATCTGCTATATCTATGGTTAATGCTCTTTCTGAGTTCATAGAATACATCATTTCTATAAGATAGCCTACTTGAGGTCCATTACCATGAGTTATAACTATATCATCCTCATGTTCTATTGATTTAGCTATTGTTGCGGCTGCATTGTTTACATTTTTCCATTGATCATCTACACTACCTTTATCACCTTTTCTTAATATGGCATTACCTCCTAACGCTATTAATAGTTTCATGTATATTCCCTCTGCTCGCTATTATTTGATGGCAAGCTATTTACTTCTATACCAGAGTATTAATTTCTTAACGTATGATAAAAATTTAATCATTCTTATTAAAAAATATTTTTTAATGCCCACTATATAAAAAAATAAATTATATTATTTTATTCCAAATTCCTTATATAAACTTTTCATTTCTTCTACTTTTTCTACTTCTTCTTTATTTATTTCTTCTAATGACTTTGCTTTTGTCTCTGGAATCAACGTTAATGTTACTATTGCAGCTATTATAGCTGTTACAGATAAAAACCCTACAGCAAAGAATTGACCATATTTAGCAAACAAAGCCGGAAAAACAAATGCAGTTAAAAAACCTCCTATTCTTCCAGCGGCAACAGTTAATGACTGTGATATATTTCTAACCTTAGTAGGTGCTAATTCTACACCCAAAACTCCTGATGCGCTTATAGATCCAGGTCCTGCTTGCATTGAAAAGTCCATTCCACCATATAATATTAAAGCTAAAACAGCAGAAAAAGCATCTCCTGCTAATTCTTTATATACGGCGAATGCCAATAGAGATAATCCCATTCCTATAAAGCCTATGACCTGCAATGGCTTTCTTCCAACTCTATCTGTAAATGATAAGGCTATTATTCCTCCAGGTATTACGAAAGCACCTTCCATTATTAATTGGAATACTCCAGAATTTACTCCTAGACTTGATGCTATTAATGATGGACCAAATAATATTCCAGCATAAGCAACAATATCAAATAAAAACCATAATAAGGCTGCAACTGTGATTTGTCTCCAGTATTTAGCAAAGTAATAAGAGAATGAATTATTATCTTTCAAATTTGAATTTATGTTAATAGTATTTCCAGAAATTTGTTTTACAACATTTTTTAGTCCTTCCATATCACCTTTAATTCTTCCTAAGAATCTTGCAGTTTCTGGAATCTTTCTTCTTAAGTATATTACAGAAGCTGCCGGTATTGCACCTGCTGCTAAAACTATTTTCCAAACAATCATGGGGCTTAATCCCAATGCTGAAAGACCTAAGTATAGTAGTGCAGAAGTAGTAGATCCAAATCCCCAGAATAATCCAAAACCAAGCGCCATTATTTTTCCTCTATCTTTAGCATTTGAATGTTCTGCCATTATTAGTGGTGAAAGGACATAATCTGCACCTACACCAAATCCTAGTAAAAATCTCACAATTATTAATTCTATTGGAGAAGAAACAAAAGCCTGTAAGACAGCTCCTATAGCCAATAATGAAACGTCTATTCCATAGAACGTCTTTCTTCCTTTGTTTGCTAGAATTCCAAATATAATTGCCCCAATTGCTGAGCCTAATAACGCTGAACCACTTACCCAAGTAACGTAGAAAGTATAAGAAGGACTAGTTTTTGTTATTCCGTAGCTTGAAAGCACTGTTAATAGTACTATACCTATCGATGCCAAATCGTATCCATCAGTAAAAACTCCCATTCCTGTAGTTATCATAGATTTTAAATGAAACCAACTTAGTTTCTTCTCATCCAATGGCTTAAACGGATTACTCATTTTATCACCAATTTTCACTTATTCTATTTACTTTATAAAGATTTCGACGTAGATCTATATAACTATATATAATATAAATAAACTATATAGTAATATTATTACGCAAAATTATTTTAAAAATGATCTAAAATCACATATTTTATAATAGTAATTCAAACAAGGATTGAAAAATAAAATTATATATAGTCCAGTCAATTTAAATTAATATTAACTGGATAGAGAGTGAGGAGGACTTGAGTAAAGCTGGTAAAAAAGAACAAAAATCTATGCCTAGAACATTTATTGAATTGTTAGATAAAAAGCTGGGAACAATATTATCAATTATTATTGCAATTTTTATCACTGCTATAACAGTATATATTAGATTAATACCCGCTAAACTTTACGGCATAAACGTATTAAATGGAAACGACCCATGGATTTTATATTGGCTATCCAACTATTTTTATCATAATGGTTTTAATTTAGCCGGTCTAACAGATGTTAAATTGTTTTGGTATCCATGGGGCAGAAATTTCTTAAAAACCGAATATATAGGAGGCGCCATGCTTATAGCATTTATAACAAAATATGTAACAAGTAAGTTTGGACTTGATGTTATACAAACGCTTGCTTTGCAACCTGTATTCATGGCAGGATTAAGCACACTATCGCTTTTCTTTGCTATATGGAAATTAACCAATTCAAGACTTGCAGGTCTCATATCTTCATTTTCATTTGCATTTTATCCTGGAGGATTCCTATTCAAAGCTTTTGCTGATTACCCAGGCAAAACTAATGCAGGACTTGCATTCTTTTCTCTTGCATTCCTTTTTTTAATATTAGGATATAAATCCTTTAAAAAAATTAGATCTCTTGTCTATTTATTTATAGGAGGATTAATTGCTGGAGCAGTTTCATGGATATGGGGAGGATATGATTATATAACGCTTTTAATATCATTAATTTTAATATTAGACCCGTTTATATCGAAGCCAAGTTTTAACAATTGGATCAAGCATCTATTTCTTTCAATAGGTTTTGCTGTACCAGTAATATTATCACCTGCTGCAGGTTTACATTACTTCACCAAGAGTTTAGGACTCGCCATACCTATATTATTAATAGTCTATTTAATAGAATCATATCTTGACAAAATACCTTTAAACAAAATTGGAATAACAAGGAATTTTAGCTATAAAGTCCATATTTGGGTCATTATTGCTGGAATAGCTATAATAGGAGCTGCCATTTATTCAGATATATTATCTTTTCCTTCAAGAGTTCTACTAGCACTAGGTGTTACTCCTACATCTTCAGTTTTAGCCCTTACTGTAGCAGAATATTCAGGAACTAATCTTTCATCAATATTTCAATCTTACGGGCCTCTAGTTTTTGTATCCTCAATAGGATTAATTGCTTTAATTTACTATTTAGCTAGAAAAAGAATAGGTGTACTTAGTGAAACATTAATGCTAGCATTTTTTGTAGTAGCATTTTTATTTTTATATGGAAATATTAACGAATCATACTTCTTGGCTTCTGCAAACTATTTCTTTGATATAACAGCTGGAATAACTATTGGTCTATTTTTCATGTTTAAAAAAGAAGTATCTTATAAGAAAGGGAAGCAAGTAAGCAAGAGTACTGAAACGGAACAGACAGCAATAATAGTTGCAATACTCTTAGGCATAATTATTGTAGGATTTGGAATATACTATGGATATCAAGATTATGTAACAATGCAATATATGGCACCTGCATTAAGTACTGGTTGGATGCAACCTTTAACTTTGCAAACTCCTACAGGAGCGAAGGTAGTTGTACCATTAAATAATGCTTGGACAAGTGCATTGAACTACCTTAAAGAAAACACAAGCAGTAATGCTCTTGTAATAAGCTGGTGGGACTATGGATATTGGATAACAGTTAATTCTAATAGAACAACAGTAGCTGATGGATCTACCTTAAATGGTACTCAGATACAAGTTTTAGCTAGTATTTTAACTGGAAATGAAGATGAAGCATCAGCATTATTAAACTATTTGCATGCTAAGCCAAATAATACTTATCTATTATCATATGATGTTTTTGTAGGAGAATATCAGAATTCAACAGGACAAGTTATAATGTTTCCATATCCAAATATAATGACTTTAAGTTCAAGTGCTCAATTTTATGCTATAACATATGGCATGGGAGATATAGCGAAGTCATATCAAATGCTTAGAATAGCTTATAAAGTAAATCCATTTTTACCATCTCCATTATTTACAAATTATACATCAGAGACAACTTATCAAGGTGCAACTTTTGTTCAGTTCCCGGGATTTGTAGGATCTCCATCGCAAAATGTTTCAACAGTACTAAACACTTTACTTTATAGCATGATGATAAACGGTATTGAAAGCCTTAAACAATATGGAGTTTTCGGCCAAGGAGCCGAATTCCTTAAGAATGCTACAAACTTCACACCAACAGCTATAGCTTATGCAACTTCATCGGGTTTCGTTCCAGAACCTATTACTGCAACACCACTACACCAATTTGTTCCTGTTGCAATATTTGTTTCAAACCCAATCAATGTTAACAATGGAAATTCCGTTTATTTCTATAGTGTTATAGTATTTCTATATAAATGGGTTGGATAAATTTTAACCTCTTCCCTATTTTGAAGAGTTCCTTGAGGTCTAGAAGGTTACACCCCTTTATGGGTGCTTCATTTTTTACTAACTTCGGCATTGGTCCAAGATTGCATTAACATCATCTACATCAAACCTCTTTTATCCCTTTAATGATAAATATCTGTTTGCTATTTATTATATATACATGGTATTTTCAATCAGATTTTTAATGCCCTTGGTGTTTGCTAAAATATTCAAGAAAGCTGAATCTAAAGGCTAACATAAGTACCAAAAGAAAATATTTTACGTGATTATTTAAATGTTTTTTAGGAGTTTATAAATCCTTTCCGTTTGTCCCTACACTTTCATTTCAATCATTTTATCTTCAATCATGATCAAGTGTAGGGACTTAGCCCTCAACCAC